>Ga0326513_10003440_pt1 | contig 11481 bp, 9 predicted proteins | sample 2_2465_0518_D_FD_203654 | JGI IMG/M metagenome (GOLD analysis project Ga0326513, IMG submission 203654) | Bovine rumen microbial communities from UC Davis, California, United States - 2_2465_0518 | ecosystem: Host-associated > Mammals > Digestive system > Stomach > Rumen | place: USA: California... | reverse complement strand
CGAAGAGCCACAGCGGAATCTGGTTTCCACTGCCTATGTCGCAGTGGTTCACTGCAAACAGAGCCTTTGATTTACTCTTCAGTTTAGTTGAATGCTCTACGATTTTGAATTCATATTCTCTGTCAATGTTGAACGAGCATGTCTGTGAACCATGTTTATATACTTTGTGGTCTTTCCATAGGGTGTTGCAGAAGAAAGTCTCCTGTATGTCCTGGCTGTCGAATGTCTGAGGATAAAAACTGTACATCAGGTTCGTGTTGTGGAGCAACACTCTTGCCGGCTTCTTTGGATAGTCGTCGCCTGGAGCATAAATCATGTTTACGAGACGGGCATCCATCAGGTTCTTTATGTATCGCATTACAGTAGCACGACTCATGCCCAGTTCTATAGACAACTGACTTACGTTTGGCACACTGCTTCCGTTTGTAGTGAGCAGATAGAACAGTTTCTTTATTTTGTCCAAATACTTCAGTTCAATCTGTTTCACTTGCAGAATATCTACCTCAATCATCATATTCATGTTGGTCAGCAGTTTCTCTGAATAGTTGCCCTGACCCAGGAAGAATGGGTAGTATCCATGATGTAGATATGCTTGAAAATGTTCTCTAGGATTTATCTTAGAACAGATTTGAGATGCTATCTTTTCATGGTTTTCAATAATATCTTCAAGAGTGTATTTTTGCAGTTGAGTTCTTGTCATAAACTGCAGGTACTCTCTGAATGAAAAGCCTCTGAGGTTGTACGATTTTACAATGCCATTCAGTTCCGGATTCTCTTCTTTCAGTCTCATTACCGAAGAACCGGTGAAAACAATCTTCAGTCCAGGGAAACTATCGTAACACTCTCTCAACTGTGTGCTCCAGTCAGGGTGTTTGAATACCTGATCTATGAGAAGAACCTTACCGCCATTGTGATAGAATTCTCCTGCAAACTCTTTTATACCGATGTTTTGCAGGTAGAAGTTGTTGGCGTTGATATACAGACATGTCTTGTCTTCTGGTGAAAATTTCTCTTTGGCGTACTGCAGCAGGAAGGTGGTTTTGCCCACTCCTCGTGTGCCTTTTATACCAATAAGTCTGTCATTCCAGTTTATTTCATCCATCAAGTCTCGACGGATTGTATTGCTCAAATGAGTGACTAAATATGCGTGTGTACGGAAGAAAGAATCCATGTTTTTTCAGATTTTGGTTGCAAAGTTACAAATAAACTTCATATTTGCAAACTCGACTTTACAATTTTTTCTTCTTTATTTTAAAGTAGGTTTAGTTTTTCCTTTCTTGAATAGGTCAACAGCTTTCAGAACGGTTATATCAGAACGGTTTATGTACTCTGTGTAATCGTTCATTTCAAACATGCTGTAGATGATATTTCCGTAGATGGCGTGTTCGAACAGGCTCTTCGATTTCACAATCATGTTGTTTCTGCGTTTCAGATCGTGCTTGTCGGCATATTTCACAAAACCTTCTATCAGATTCTGCCTTTTTATATACTTCAGCAAGTCTTCTGGAGTAGTGAATTTCTTCAGAGTAGGGCGGTTGTTATCTACATATTCAAAGCAGAACTGTGACACCAGTCCTGTAGTGATAGCTTCGGTGTAGTATGTAGTGAAGAATGTTGTGTCCTCGGCTACGAAGTAGTCTGGCATAATGCCGCCACCGCCATAGACCTCTCTGCCAAGAGTTGTATGATATACCTCTCCTGTCTGTTTGATGCTATCTACATTGAAAAATTCCCCATGTTGATAGCGTGTCTGCAGATCCAGATCGTATTCTTCTCGTTTCTGTCCCTTTACGTATGGTTTCTGTATGCAACGTCCCGAAGGAGTATAGTATCGGGCAATGGTAAGTCTTACGACACTGCCGTCCGAGAAATCTATAGGTTGCTGAACCAGTCCTTTTCCAAAAGTTCTTCTGCCCACTATGATACCTCTGTCGTTGTCCTGTATGGCTCCAGAGAAAATCTCTGCAGCACTTGCAGTCTGTTCGTCAGTAAGCACAATGAGTGGCAGTTCCTGGTACGATCCTCTTCCATCGCTCTTATACTCTTCTCTCTTTGCACGTCGTCCTTCGGTATATACTATCAGGCGATCCTTAGGAAGAAATTCGTTTACCATCTGAATAGCGCTGGTGAGGTATCCTCCGCCATTGCCTCGCAAATCTACTACAAGTCCTGCGAAGTCGTTTTCCTCCAGTTGAGCTAAGGCAGTCAGCAGTTCTGCATAAGTGGTCTCACCAAAGTTCTTTATTTTAATATACCCCAGTTTGTTTGTCAGCATATACGCAGCATCGACACTCTTCACTGGTATATCGCCTCTAACAATGGTGAACGACAGTGGTTTCTTATGTCCGTGGCGCAGTACTCCGATAGTCACCTTTGTACCCTTGTCGCCCTTAAGTCGGTGCATAGTCTCTTCGTTGGTCACATCCTTGCCTACATATTTCTTTCCGTCAACCGAAATAATCTTATCACCGGCAAGAAGACCTACCTTTTCTGATGGTCCACCCTTGATGATACCTGATATTCTGACAGTGTCGTTTCTGATTGTAAACTGTACACCGATTCCACTGAAACTACCCTTCAGGTCGTCGTTTGCCGTCTGCGCATCCTTCGCACTGATATAGGTAGAGTGGGGGTCAAGTTCTTCTAATATCTTAGGCATAGCATCCTCAACCACGTTGTTTATATTTACCGTGTCAACATATTGGTCATCAATTACATGTAATAAGTCGTTTAGCTTATTAGATGAGGAGTTTATGATGTTTAGTTTGTTCCCTGCAAACCTATTTGCAAAGAAAGTTCCCATGATAATTCCGAAGACAATGCTTATTGCAATTATCAGTGGTACGAATCTATTATTTTTATTCATATGGTATTTATGCTTCGATATAAATAGTTTCTATTCCAGCCTTGCGTAGTAGGTTCAGTCCATCTTCCAGCCTGTAGTTTTCTCCATACACTACACGTTTTATTCCTGCCTGAATCAGCAGTTTTGCACATTCTATGCATGGTGAAGCCGTGATATATATAGTAGCTCCTTCGCTTGAGTTGTGTGAACGTGCCAGTTTTGTGATGGCGTTTGCCTCTGCATGGAGTACATACGGTTTGGTTAAGCCGTTTTCGTCCTCACACACATTCTCAAAACCCGATGGTGTTCCGTTATATCCGTCAGAGATGATGCGCTTATCCTTCACCACCAGTGCTCCTACTTGTCTGCGAGTGCAATATGAGTTTTCTGCCCAGATGCGTGCCATTCTCAGGTAACGCTGATCCAGTTGCAACTGTTTTTCTTCTTGGTTTTCCTCCATAATCAATTAGTATTCGCTTTGTGCCGAACGTTTTGAGCTGAATCCTATGAAGTTATTACCGTCGGCATATAGTGTTACAATATTTTCGTCGCCGCTATATCTTACCACACCTCTCAGAATGTTCAGCAGGTTACTATCAAACGGATTTTCAGCAGTTGGGCTACCGGAGAATTGCAGTTTCATGTCGTTCGACTTTCCGTCAGCAGTCCATGTGCCGTTAAGTGGAAGACCTGATGATAGAGCACCGCTCAGCGCCTTAGCCCCGAAATTGAGCACATAGGTATTCTGCGATACGAAGAATTTCTTAAGGTTTTCTCCCGTAATTGGTTGTCCCTGTATCATTCCGCTGGTCATATACCAAGTCTTGCTTGTGAATATCTGATCTATGTCGTCAGATTTCTTGCAGGATGACATTCCCATCATCACCGCCATTAGCGTATATAATATATATAATGTGTACTTCATAAATATTTTTAACTTTAACCGTTAACCATTAACCGTTACTTAATTCCGTTTCTTTTCAGCAAGGCATCAATGCTTGGTTCCTTGCCTCTGAATCGCTTATACAGTATCATAGGGTGTTCGGTATTTCCTTTCGACAGGATATTCTCACGGAAACTCCGTGCTGTCTCCCGGTTGAAGATACCGTCCTCCTTGAATTTCCCGAACGCATCGGCATCAAGTACCTCAGCCCACTTATAACTGTAATATCCGGCAGAATAACCGCCTGCCATGATATGGCTGAACTGCACAGTCATGCAGGTTTCCTTCAGTTGTGGCAAAAGCAGTGCCTCCTTCCAAGCCTCCTTCTCGAAGTCCATTAGATCGCCCTTCAGCGGTTCTGTCAGAGTGTAGTATGCCATATCGAGCAGTCCGAAGCTCACCTGTCTCATGCAAGCATAAGCCACATTAAAGTTTCTTGCAGCCACAATACTTTCAATCAGTGAATCGGGCATCATCTCTCCCGTCTGGTAGTGGCGTGCGAAAGTATTCAGGAAGTCTTTTTCTATGCTGTAGTTCTCCATGAACTGCGAAGGCATCTCCACGAAGTCCCAATACACATTTGTGCCACTGAGCGACTCATACTTAGTGTTGGCAAATATGCCGTGGAGCGAGTGTCCGAATTCGTGCAGGAAGGTTTCCACCTCGCCCAGAGTCAGCAGTGATGGTTTCTCGTCTGTAGGTTTTGTGAAGTTAGTCACAATCGATACGTGCGGACGGTGGTTCACTCCTTCATCGTCAATCCATTGGTCTCTGAACTCCGTCATCCAAGCTCCCGACTTCTTCGATTTTCTTGGGAAGAAATCGCAGTAGAACACAGCCAGAAATGTACCGTCTTCGTCATATACCTCGTAAGCCTCAACATCCTCGTGATAAACAGGTATGTCCTTATTGCGCTTGAAGGTGATGCCGTACAACTTGGTAGCCAGTCCGAACACCCCCTCCTTTACCTTCGACAATTCGAAATATGGACGCAGCTTTTCCGAATCCAGATTATATTTCTTCTGTTGCAATTTATTCGACAGGAATGCGAAGTCCCAAGGTTCCACATCCTTTCCTTCGTTCAGTTCCTTCAGTTCCTTCTCTGCCACTGGTTTATAGGCGTCAATCAGATCGTGCAACAGTTTATACACATTTTCTGTCTTCTCAGCCATTCTGTCCTCCAGCACATAGTCGGCATAAGTTTTGTATCCCAGCAGTTGTGCAAATTCCAGTCTGAGGTTCACCAACTTACGGCATATCTCTACGTTATTGAACTTATTCTTATGAGTACACAGGGTATTGTAAGCCATATACATCTGTTTCCTCAGTGCCCTGTTTTCCGCCCATTGCATAAACGGACCGTAGCTTGGTCCCTGCAGGGTGAATACCCAACCGTCCAGACCTCTGTCCTTTGCTTCCTGGCGTCCATTGTCCAGACTGCTCTGTGGCAACCCCTTTACGTTCTCTTCGTTTGTTATGTGCAGGGTAAACTGATTCAAGTCCTTCCTGTGGTTTTCCTCAAACTTCAGCGACAGCACATCCAGTTCCTCGGTAATTGCTCTAAGGCGGGCTTTATTCTTCTCGTTCAGGTTGGCACCACTGTTGACGAAATCCTTGTAAGTATCCTCCAATAGTCGTCTTTCCTCTGTGTTCAACCCCTCGAAATTCTTCTCCTTATAATCATTGTACACAGTTTTCACTCTGTCAAACAGCGGTTTGTTCAGCATTATATTATTGCTGTGCTCCGTCATGATAGGGGAGAGTTCCTCGGCTAGTTCGTCCATCTCGTCGCAGGTCTCCGCACTCAGCAGGTTATAGAACACACTGCTTGTTCTGTCCAGCAGTTCTCCGGTTTTCTCAAATGCCACTATTGTATTCTGGAAATTCGGAGTCTCAGGATTATTCACGATAGCCTCTATCTCCTTATCTTCATCCTTGATGCCCTGAAGCAGAGCCGGCTTGTAGTCTTCCACCTTGATACGGTCGAATGGCACCGTATCCCTCGGTGTGTTATATGCGGAAAGAAATATATTCATAATTATTGCTAATATCATTTTAAGTCAAAAAATATTATCGTGCCTCTGCTCTGACTTATCAGTCCCTGCTGTTTCCATTCCTTCAGTACATTCGACACATTAATTCTCGTTTCCTGGATATGAACTGCCAAATCCTCCATTTTTATCTGCAACAGCTTTGTACCCTTATAGGTGACTGCATACCTTTTGATGAAAAGCACAATCTTTTCTCCAATGGTGTTTGGCTCACCCTCCCTCAGTAGTCGTTCAGTCTTCTGCACCTTAGCGCACAACAGATTCATTGCGTTCATGCGTGGAATCTTATAGTTTAGCATAATGGCGTGGAATTCCTGTTTGCTTATCATTACCGTGTCGGTGCGTTCCTCAGTCATGTAAGTATGTTCATACTTCTGCACCATTCCATGCATATTATACGGTTCGATGACGAAAGGATTATCGATAAACTCCTGAAGCACAAAATGTCGTTCATGGTCGATAAACTCAGCTCTCACCTTGCCCTTCAGCACATAAATCAGTTTGTTGCACCTGTCGTCCTGCGCCACAATCACTTCCCCCGCCTCATATTGCTTAAACTCCATATGTATGTGAGCCAACATCTGTGTCAGTTCTCCAGTAGTCATTCCTGTAAACAGGGGCAACGACAATAACCGGTTATACATTGAAGATTCCATGCAAAACTTGTTTCAACCTGCAAAGGTAATAATTTTGTAAGAAATTATTCTTATTAAAGCCAAAAATTACTTACCTTCGCCACATGACAACAATTTCGGAACAATAATGAAACAGATTTCAAGTTACATACTCCTCCTGCTCATAGTGGGCATAATCTCCTGTAGCAACAAGAACGATACACCTGCACCGCCCATACCTCCTGCCCAGCAGAAAAGCATCGTAATTCTCTATGAAAACGATGTGCATGGTGCTGTCAATGGCTACCCGGTTATAGCAGGATTACGTGATGCGATAGTTAGGAGCGACACAGCCTGGACGGGCATAGTCAGCAGCGGCGACTTCCTCTCTGGTGATGCCGTTTGCACCCTTGGTACCGGACAGTACATCACCCGACTCATGGGCAGTGTCGGTTACGATGCAGTCACACTCGGAAACCACGAATTTGACTTCGGAGTACCACGACTTCTCGAACTCCTTCCCGACATACAAGCCCCAATTCTTTGTACCAATTTCTTCGACTGCGTCGATGAACAGCAGATCCTGCCGTCATACACAATCCGCACTTATGGCGACAAACAGATAGCATTCGTCGGAGTACTCACACCCGATACAGAAAGAGACGAAGCATACTCATTCTACGACACCGACTTCTATCAGATATACGATTTGCGTTCTGATGAAGTATATGACCTTGTGCAGACAGCCGTTAACCAGGCTCGAGACGAAGGAGCCGACTATGTAGTAGTACTATCCCATCTTGGCGAACTGCCGACGCAGTCCAATGTCAATTCCGTAGGACTTGTAGAATCTACAAATGGCATCGATGTCGTTCTCGACGGACACACCCACAGTGTCATCGAAACTCTTTATGTGCAGAATAAAGACGGCAAGACCATCACTATCACCCAGACAGGAACTAAATTTGCCAACATAGGAAAACTCCTTATCAAAGACGGCTGCATCACCTCAGAACTCATTCCACTTGCCGACTGCCACTACAATAGTACTGCCGTCAGTGCCGTACTCGACGAAGTTAATAAAGAGACAGATGCCATACTCTCTAAAGTCGTCGGTACCAGCAACTTTGACCTCACCATCAACGATGCTCAGGGAGAGCGACTCTGTCGTTCCGGAGAAACTAACCTCGGCGACTTCATCACCGACGTCATCCTCGATGCTATCCCTGGCGACATAGCGCTCATCAACGGAGGAGCCATCCGTGCCACCATCCCTGCCGGTGCCATCACCTACGGACTCGCAGTTGATGCCTGCCCATTCATCAATTACCTCTGCAGTATTGAAGCCACAGGCGCACAACTCCTCAACATGCTTCAGCAATGCACTAAAAACCTGCCGAAAGAAGACGGTTTCTTCCCTCACGTCTCAGGCATGAAATACGCTATCCATACCGTCAGTCATACCGTTAGCGACGTACAGATATACAACCGTACCACCTCCGCCTACGAACCTCTCGACCCCAGCAAAACCTATACCGTCTCAACCATCGACTATTACAGGGGTGGGGGATTCTACGACACCCTTATCAACTGTAAGCTCCTGAACATGTCCCACATGCTCCTTCTCGACAAACTTGTCGAATACATTCAGAAGCAGCAGGTCATCGACGAGAGATATCGCACCTCCCAGGGCAGAATCACAAAAATTGATGATTAACTCTTCCTTGATTTGTGTGTTTTTGCTGCTAAACTACGAAATTTTTGTTTGTAAACTATGAAAAAATTTTTTTATAGTTATGTAGCAAAAAACCGTTGTTTTTTATAAGTTGTAAGTGAGTAAACTCAAATGTCATGAATGCGTTTTTGTGGAATAAAAGAATGGTGGTTTCAGAATAATCAAAGACTTACTATCATTTCTTTTTAAACTTCAAACTCAGCTTTTTGCAGGTGAGACTAAATCTTTGTATCTTTGCAGTGTTTTTTAGTGTGGTGCTATTTAGAAGAATAATTCTTGTGAATTACAAAATCATATGGAAATAATCAATTTTGCTGAACAGAACAGCATCATCAACCATTATATGGCTGAACTGAGAGATAAGTCATACCAGAAGAACCGCCTGACGTTTCGGCATAATGTAGAGCGTATAGGTGAGATGATGGCGTATGAGTTGTCGAAAACTCTTGAGTATAAACCGGAAACTGTAACGACTCCACTGGGACAGCTGGATATTCCTCTGACTCGTCAGGAGGATATGGTAATAGCTACTGTGCTGCGCGCTGGTTTGCCTTTCCATCAGGGTTTTCTCAATGTGTTTGACAAGGCTGATAATGCTTTTGTATCGGCTTATAGAATGTACTTAGACCGCGAACATACTCAGGTGGGGATTCATGCTGAATATATAGCTACACCAAGTGTCGAGGGTAAGACTTTGCTTATAGTTGACCCTATGCTTGCCACAGGAGGCAGCCTTGTTGCTTCAATCAAGGCGCTGATGGAATCCGGCAAACCGAAGAAAATTCATCTCTGCTGTGTCATTGCTGCCCCTGAAGGTATAGAGGAGGTGAAGAAGTTTTTACCTGATGATTCTACTATTTGGATTGCTTCCATCGATGAGGGCATGAATGAGCATAAATATATCGTCCCGGGGTTCGGTGATTGCGGCGACCTTTGCTTTGGCGATAAGTTGCAATCGTTTCGCAAAATTGCAGAGAAATAGCTTTCGTTTTTTATTATATCTATGGAAGTTTTGAAAAATTAATTGTATCTTCGCAAGAAATTTATGAATGTATGAAACAATACCTTGATTTGCTGAATAGGATTCTGACGGAGGGCGTGCAGAAGGGAGACCGTACTGGCACAGGTACTCTGTCTGTGTTTGGTAATCAGATGCGGTTTAACCTGGAGGAGGGATTTCCTCTGCTGACTACTAAAAAACTGCACCTGAAGAGTATCATCTACGAGTTGCTATGGTTCCTGCAGGGGAACACCAATGCAAAGTGGTTGCAGGAGAGAGGCGTGAGAATATGGAACGAATGGGCTGATCCCGACGGCAACCTCGGACATATCTATGGTTATCAGTGGCGCTCATGGCCAGACTATAACGGCGGACATGTAGATCAGATTACGCAGGTGATTGACCAGATAAAGACAAATCCGAATTCCAGACGACTCATCGTGAGTGCATGGAATGTGGCTGATATAGATAATATGAATCTGCCTCCGTGCCATATACTGTTCCAGTTCTATGTGGCAGACGGAAAACTGAGTTGCCAACTGTATCAGAGAAGTGCCGATACATTCCTCGGGGTGCCTTTCAATATTGCCAGTTATGCACTGCTGACGATGATGGTGGCTCAGGTGACCGGACTGAAACCGGGCGATTTCGTTTATACTACTGGTGATACTCACCTATATCTCGACCACTTGGATCAGGCTCGTCTGCAGCTGACACGCACACCAAGGGCTTTGCCTAAGATGCATATCAATCCGGAGGTGAAGAGTATCTTCGATTTCAAGTATGAGGATTTTACCCTGACGGATTATGATCCGTATGACCATATCAAGGCTACGGTGAGTGTGTAACGGTTAAGGGGTAACGGTTAAAGGTTAACGGTATAGTTTATAGGTTAATGATTAGTATTATTGTAGCAATAGCCGAAAATAGAGCTATTGGATTGAAAAATGAACTTATATATTGGTTACCGAACGATATGAAGAGATTCCGTCGTTTGACAACTGGTAATACGATTGTGATGGGCAGGAAGACCTTTGAGAGTCTGCCCAAAGGTGCTCTGCCCAACAGACGGAATATCGTCGTTTCGCGCAGCGCTGCCAAGGATGCTTTCCCGGGTGCTGAGTGCTACAGTTCGCTGGAAGCGGCTCTGCAGGCTGCACAGAGCGGTTATGACTATGAGGGCAGGCACAGCGAGGATGTGTATATCATCGGTGGCGCTTCCATCTATGAACAGGCTATAGGTGTTGCCGACAGGCTCTGTCTGACCTGTGTGCACGATACTCCCGCAGAGGCTGATACTTTTTTCCCGAAGATAGACAGAAGTGTGTGGAAGGAAACCGAGAGAGAAGACCACGAGAAGGACGATAAACACGAGTTCTGTTATTCTTTTGTTGACATGATTAGACAATGATTCTTCCTGACGATTTTCGCACTATGATGCAGGAACAGCTCGGAGAGGAGTATGAGGTGTTTGCCGAAGCTCTGAACACCGACCCTGTGTGTAGCATACGTCTGAACCGGCGTAAGTCCTCTGGGCGCTTTGCCGATGAGGAGCAGGTGCCTTGGTGTGAATATGGCAGATATCTGAAAGAACGCCCGCTGTTTACACTCGATCCTTTGCTCCATGCCGGTTGCTATTATGTCCAGGAGGCTTCGTCGATGTTCATAAGCTGGCTCTTGAAACAATATATTACTGATGAAGAACCGATGGTCGCTCTCGACCTGTGTGCTGCACCAGGCGGAAAGAGTACTCTGCTGCTGAACGACCTGCCGGAGGGTTCGATGCTGTATGCCAATGAACCAATCAGACAAAGGGCTAACATACTGAAGGAGAATATAATAAAGTGGGGAAACAGTAATGTGGTGGTGACTTGCAACTATCCGAAGCATTACAAGGCTCTGGAGGAGGCTTTCGACCTGATTCTGTGCGACGCTCCCTGTTCGGGCGAAGGAATGTTCAGAAAGGATTGCGACAGTATAGGAGAATGGAGTATGAAGAATGTGCTGATGTGTCAGCAGCGACAAAGAGAGATAGTTGAGGATATATGGGGATGCCTGCGGGAAGGCGGACTCTTTATCTACAGCACTTGTACATATAACCATTATGAGGATGAGGATAATGTGAGGTGGATAGCAGAGACTCTGGGAGCAGAAGTGCTGCCGCTGAACGAAAAGGCAGAGTGGGGAATAATAGATGGACATTTCTATCCGCATCACGTGAAGGGAGAGGGCTTTTTCGTTGCCATTCTGAGAAAAAGCGGCGATGGTCCCCGACGGGCTATCGACAAAAAAA
>Ga0326513_10003438_pt1 | contig 11485 bp, 18 predicted proteins | sample 2_2465_0518_D_FD_203654 | JGI IMG/M metagenome (GOLD analysis project Ga0326513, IMG submission 203654) | Bovine rumen microbial communities from UC Davis, California, United States - 2_2465_0518 | ecosystem: Host-associated > Mammals > Digestive system > Stomach > Rumen | place: USA... | reverse complement strand
ACCACGATATCGTCTATTATCAGACCGGCAACGCCTATTATTCATCGGCAAGCAACTGGTACAGATTAGCTGATGCGCACTGCGACGTTTCTCTTTCTTCGGACAAGAGGACGCTTTCCGTGACGGTATACACAAACACCGACGCCGCCTATCAGCAAGAGGTTTATGTTACGTTTGATATTGTTTACGCTGAGTATTACAGGGGGACCCTCTATGACAATCCGACGACCGGGGACACGGGCATTTCAAACGCGGTCATTATTTCAAGCGACTCCCGGCTGACACAGGCGAAAATCTCCTACTCCTCCTCGCAGAACCGGTTTACCATCACGGCGCGGGCTGACGATTCCGGTTCCTATTCCGTTACATATGAGTACAACTACACCGTTGTGCCGAACAACGCGTACATGGCGAGGTGGGGAGGAACGCTTTCCGTTGCCGGTGGGACGCTGACCTCCGCTTCGGTGGTTTCCACGACGGCGACGGGCGGGGCGGTGGTTTCGGCAAACCGGAACACCTCCGGGCAATCCGTTCAGAACGCATACGCGGTGACGGAATACAACGCAAACAACACGGCGGCGACGCAGACCGTTATCCGTCTAATCTATACGGTTCAGGTGACGGGGACGGAATCCTACCGGACGATTGTGACGGGCGTGAAGCCGGGAGCACAGTCCGCTTCGATTCAATCTACGACGGCACAGAGAGCGACGGTGACGATGGACACGGACGGAAATTATACCGTAACCATGTACTATTCATCCAATTCGTCCACCAGAACAGCGACTATTCTTTTCACAATCCCCACCAACATAGCCATGCCGAATTTTGCTTTCCTTTTGGATTCAAATATTAACTCCATGCGCTTAACAGTGACGGATTCCGGACACGGAAATGAAGCGGTGTTAAATATATCATCAGAACGTGTGGCGATTCCAGCTCCAACGGGAACATGGGAAATGGTGGCGATTGTACGGCCATATATATTTGAAACCATTTGGATAAACTCGTCGGGAACCGTCATTGGTTCGGACAGTGTGACCTTCACAAATCCGTTACCATCTCCTGTCACGGTAGTATCGCTGAATGGTCCGCAGAATTGCGATTTCACTTATATTTCTCAAGATCCCAATTTCGATTTTACAAACAGAACGGCGAATCCGGGATGGGACGGGAACACTTTATTCTACGCGGCATTTGCCGACGACCTTCAGGCTGGCACGGTGAGTTCGGACGATTCCCTTTCCGTTGCGGTTTACCGGCAGGAGGGGACGGTGCTTTCTCCCATCGGGGTTTTCGGCTCGGGTACGAAGACTATCCGGGATTACGCGATCCGGTCCGGGACGGAATACCGGTACGAGATGTTCTACATCACGAGCGGGACGTATTCAGCGGGCGCGGAATCCGCTCCGATGTGCCACCGGTTCCGTCAGCACACGCTGATTGAAGCGGAGGAGGACGCATCCCTTCCGGGCGTTTATCATCCGGTGAACGTCTGGCGGTTCCGGGACAACGTAGACGCGGGGGCTTACACGAATCAGAATCAGCCCGTTTTGCTCGAGAATTTCACGAAATATCCGTTATGGCAGCCTTCCTCTCCGGCGGCGAAGGCGGGGACACTGACCGCGCTTCTTGGGCGGTTTGAAAACGGGGCATACTTCGGGGACGACGCGGCGGCGATGGAGGCTTTATTCGCTCTGTCCGGGTCGGTGAATCCGCTGTTCTACCGGGACATGAAGGGGAATCTCTACATGGTGCGGCTGGCGGGGCCGATCTCGCAGACAGTGGACAACCGGACGGGGACGCTTTCGGTTTCCGTTTCGGTTCCATGGGTGGAGGTCGGAGACGCAGACGGGGCGAAGATTTACGCAGTTGCGGAGGGTTAAGATGGCCGGATCATGGATTTTGTCGGAGCAGTACAACGCCTACCTGGACGGCTTGCTCCGACCGTTCAAAAAGGTTTCGCGGATTGAATTCCTTCAGCCGGATGACACGGTGGCGTTTGCGCTCGGCGGCGTGGGGCAGAGGTTTCCGATTCCGGGACGGGACACGCGGGCTTTCCTTCAGTCCGGTTCCGTTTCGGTCAATCTGGCGAACGGTTCCCGGCGGAAGGCGTCGGTGGTGCTTGCTAATCGGGACGGTTCGTTCGATTACGCCGTCAACAAGTTATGGTTCGGTCAACGGGTGCGGATCTCGATGGGAATGCGCTTGCCGAACGGTGAGGACTTCTACTTCCCGATGGGCGTGTTCTACATCGAGAATCCTTCCGCCCTGTTCTCCCCCGCAGAGAAGACCACGACGCTGAATCTGACGGACAAGTGGGCATACCTGGACGGAACGCTGTTCGGCAATCTGGAGGCGGCGTACTCCGTCAACGTGGGGACGAACATTTACTCCGCGATTGATTCCCTGCTCCGGATGAACAAGTACACCGGGAACGCGGCGGTGAGCGTACAGGACATGATTGATCCCACGACGGCGGTCTACACGTCCTGGTTCAACGGCAAAACCTATCAGGCGGCAAATTCGGACGGTTCCATTGTGACAGACATTGCCATGACGAACACGCCGTACACCATCACGGAAAACCGCGGGTCCACGATGGGGTCGCTGATTCTGAAGCTGAACGAGATGCTTGCCGGGTGGATCGGTTACGACGCGACGGGCGCGCTCCGTCTGGAACCGTCTCAGGATGACATTGACGATGCCGACAAGCCCGTTCTATTCGCCTTTACGCCGGAGAACAGTGTTCTGCTCTCCCATTCGTCCGTCTCCGAAAATACGGCGGTCTACAACGACGTGACGGTGGCGGGGCAGGGCCTGACGGAAAAGGCTGTCTGGGCGCGGGCGGTGAACGCCGATCCCGCTTCCGACACGAATATCAACCTCATCGGGCGGAGGGTGCTGACAGAAGAAAAGTCCGACTACTGGAATACGGAGCAATGCGCGGCACTGGCCCGATGGTATCTGAAGCGAAAGACGGTTCTGCAAAAGTCCGTTACGATTGAGTGCGGACAGATGTTCCATCTGGTGGAGAATCGTTTGGTTTCGGTAAAGCGGACGGACAAGCCGGGATCTCCCGTGGAGAAGCATCTGATTCAGGGGTTCACCGTTCCCATCGGGGAGACGGGTTCCATGTCGATCACGGCGACGAGCGTTACGGATATTCCGGATTACACCATTACAACGTCCTATTCGGGATGACGGGAGGGATTTCATTTGGCTATATACGATGACGCTAAAGAAGTACGCGCCGCCCTTGCGGAGGTGATCCGGCAGGAGGTGGAGGATCTGACGGCGGATTGTTTTCGTTTGAAAAAGGCGGTTGTGACCTCCGCTCCGGGAGGGACCCGTATGTCGGTGAAGCTGGTCGGGGACGACACGGTGCTTTCCATTCCGTACAGTTCGGAGGTTTCGTCCGTTTCAGTCGGGGCGGTGGTATGGGTCGCGTATTGGGGCGGGTCCATGCGGAACGCGATTGTCTGGCAGACGGCGGATTTTAATTGAAATTAAGAGAAAAAAGTGCAAGTCCGTTTGATTCGTCGGATTGCACAAATGCAGAGGGGTTTCGTTTGAATCGGGGATGAATATTTATTCAAATTCAGAAAAATGTGAGAGACAAGCGGGATTTCCTGTGGAAAAACGTGAAAAAGGCGGATTTGAGGGGGAATCCGTTTGATTTCGGGGCATGGAGAGCAGAAAGGATTACAATATGCCGAGAGGGAGACCGAAACGCAAAAAGGTTGAGGAAGAGGTTATCGAAGAAGTTGAATCCGTTTCGTCCGGGGAGATGAGCGTGGAAGATACGCTGGATCAGTTGAGCCGGGAGATGGAGGACGCGAAGGCGGAGATCGAAAAGAGACAGAAGCGGGCGGAGGCGAACAAATCCTCCCGGAGGAATGGGCGCGTGTTCGAGGATATGATAGAACGCGCTTGCAAGTTCTACGAGGACGCGGGTTTGGCGCGGATTACGAAAGTTCCGGAGGCGCGGAGAGTGGTCGGGCGCACAGCGGGACGCGGATCTCTTATGATTTGTGCGAACGCGGCCAAGGCGGACCCGGACTTCATGGGATCGGTCGCTCCAGACGGGAAGTGCATGGTATTTGACGCGAAGCATACCGACAAGGGGAAGATCCTTCTGAATGCGCTGACGGACAATCAGCGGGACATCATGGCTGCGCATGAGAAATGTGGAGCGAAATGTTTCGTTGCCGTTTCATTCGGTTTTGAGAAATACTTCATGATCCCTTATGATATGTGGCGGGATATGAAGAAGGTATTCGGTAGGCAGTACATACTTCCGGATGACGAGAAGATCCAGGCGTACTCCGTTCCGTTTGAAATCACCGGGCAGACGAAGAAGGGGGAGCCGCTTATCACAGTGTGGTTTCTCGGGGAGCGAGTAGATGTGCCGGTGTTCGTGGCGGATGGAGCGGAGGAAGAGTCCGTTTCGTTTGAATAAAAAGAGGGGCGGGTCAGAAGCTCGGTGAGCTTCATCCGTCCCTTTTCGTTTGGTTCAGAGGGTAAACGCGGAGAACTTTTCGGCGATATTCTTCGCGGCCTTCGCCTTATTGAGAATGTGGGTATAAACCTTCTCAGTAGTGCGGAGGCTGGCATGGCCGAGGGCAAGCTGAACGTCGCGGATGTCGGCTCCGCCGTCGGCCCAGAGGGAGGTTGCGCAATGGCGGAGAAGGTGGGGATAAATATCGCGCCCGATAACGCGCTTTCCGTATCGTTTGACGAGACGGTCTAAGGTGGAAGCGTGGAACTTATGCCAGAGTTCGTTCCGGTTCGTTTCGTTCCCTTCGGGTTCGTCGGATTCGTCGTCGGATTCCATTTTGCCCTCATGCTGATGCGTTCCGAAGAGGTAATCTTCATCGGTGGCCCATGCGGGGCGAATGCCGGAGTCGAGGTAGTTCCGAAGGACGGCCTGGGCGGCGGGCATGAAGGGGACGTTTCGTTCCTTCGATCCCTTTCCGTTGCGGACGGTGATGGTTTTTTCGTCCCAATGGAGATCTGAAGGGCGGAGTTCGCGGAGTTCGTCCGATCTGAGGCCGGTTAAGATGATGGTGGCGACGATGGCGTAGTTGCGTTTCGGGAGCTTGCCTTTGATTGAGGGCGGGATATTGGCGGGGTCCAGCAGTCGTTTGATTTCGTCTTCTGAGGGGATTTCCTTCTTTTTGAAGGTGAAGGCGGGGCGGCTGGATTCGGGGATGGGAGATTCGGAGACGAGTTTCATTTTTTTCGCCCAGGTGAAAAAGCGGTCAACCGCGCCGTAATACTGGTTGGCGGAGTTCTGCGAGACGGTTGACATGAGGGAATCGCTCCACTCCTGAACGGTGAGGGGGGTGATTTCGTCGGGATTCGTTTCGTTTAGATAATCCCGGAATTTCCGCAAACCGAGGTCATAGGCGCGGACGGTATGTTCGGATTTCTTCTGGGCGCGTTCGGAAGCGAGGTAGCGGGGGTACAGTTCGTTATATTCGGCAGGGGTGAGGGATTCCGGGATCTGGTGGGGCATGGTAAAAGCTCCTTTCGTTTGATTTCGTGATTATTATACCACATTTCGGATGTAATCGCGCATTTTTGAGTGACTGTTTACACAGAGTTTACATTTTGGGGCGGTGTGCTGCAAGGCGCGGAGCGGGGAGTTTCGTTTGATTTGATCCGGGAGGCATTCTGATTCATCCGGGATGGATTCGCTCAAATTTGCCCCGCTCCTGCGCGTCCTGCGGAGGGCTATGCGATTTTCGCGGTGATCTCCTGCTCTGTTCCGGGTTCCATGAGGTTCGTTTCGTTCAGCGGGGGGAGGATCAGGCCGAACGCGAGTTTCAAAAGAGCTGCGAGGACGGTGTACTGCGATTCCCGGTTCGCGTCGGATTCGTAGCGGGAGGAAAAGACGATTTGCGGACCAGCGGGAGAGGGAACGATGGCGGCGAATGTGCCATTGTTGAAGTGGCGGATGGTAAGGGTCATTTCGTTTGATTCCTTTCGTTTGGTTCAATAATACAGGCTGTCCACGACCTTGAAGCTGTCGGTGCGGTCTACCATGAAGAAGACGGCGAAGGTGGTTCTGATCTCCGCGCCGAATCCGTTCTGCGAATCGACGTAGGCGAAGATGGTGACGTTGAAACCGCCGGTCTTGACATCTTCGGCCGTTGCCTTGATGAATTTCACATCGTTTGAATAATACTTCTCAAACTTTGCGGTAGACGGGGATTTCAGGTTTCGTTTGACTTCTTCCTTCGCTGCGTCCCACATCTTTGACATGAGCGCGTCGGAGAGGGTGGAGGGGATGTAGACATCGGATGAAGAGGACGATGAGGACCGGGAGGATGAAGACGGCGCGGAGATATAGGAGGACTTATCCGGTTTCTTCGTTTGGTTTGACGAGGTGGAATAGCTGTAGGTTGGTTTGGAATCGGAGGATTTCGATTTGTTTCGCGCTGCCGTTGCGAGAAGGGCGCAGAAGACGAATGCCAGCCCGACGATGATACAAGCAAGAATCAGGTCTCCCCGATTCTTTTTGATGAACCGGCGAAGGGGAGGCCCGGCGGTCTGTTCCGGTTCGGGGGCAGGAGCATAGATGCTCATTTCATCCGGCTCGGGTTCGTCCGGTTCCGTTTCGTTCGATCCGGGTATCTCTCCGACGGTATAGCCCACAGGGTAGAGCGGATGGATGGAGGCGGTGACGGTGACTTTCGCCAGTTTCGCGGCGGCATGGATGCAGGATTCGCAGAGCCAGCCGGAGAGAACTTCTTCCCCGTCGTTCACTTTTACTTCGACGACGGCGGGTTTCTTGCAGATGGAGCAGGTGCAGTAGGTATCGGGCATGGTTAGTTTCCTTTCATTTCGTTTGATTCGTTTGGTTCGGAGGACATGATGGTGTCGATGTGAAATTCCGCTGTGGTTCTGTCAGGCCAGCTATACGGGGTGATGCTTGTGGTTCTATCCGTATAAATCCATTTAACGTGCCAGCGGTTGTTGATGAGGATGGGCAGCCCGGCGACGCGGGGTGGGCGGGATATGATGGTGTAGGGCATGGGGTCAGTCCTGCTTTCGTTTGATTTCGGTGAGTTTGGATTTAATCATGAACACGGAGTAGTCCAGCTCCCGCCCGCAGGAGGGGCAGGAGTCAGGAAGGTTCGGCGGGAGAGGGGCGCGGCATTTCCCGCAGAGCGGGGAGCCGGTCGGGGTGGTTATGACGAGGGCGGGGCGTTTCATTTGATTTGGTTCCTTTCAGGCGGATTCGGGACGACGGATAGGCATGAGGATTCCGATTTCGCAGAGGGATTCGGGATCGTTTGATTTGAAATAGACGGCGTTGATGGCGGAGCGATAGAACATCTGAGCGTCCGGGAACAGGATGAGCATATCGAGCAGTTTTTCCGGGTCCACCCATACGGGAGTGCCGGGGATGTTGTACGGATAATCGTATTTGTTGTCGCGGCGTTTCGCCTTCGGATTCTTCGCTTTATAGTCGGCGATGTGCTTTTTCACGTCGGCGGCAGAGGGGAGATTCGTTTCATTCGGGCTGTTAAAAGCGATGTCCTTTATGATTTCGTCGATCTTATCCGCATAGCTGTATTCTTTATCCTGTACGGGGAGGTTTTCGGGCTTGCGGTTCAACCGAACGGCGCGGGAGTTGGATGAACAATACCACCTTCTGGTCTGTGTCGTCTGATCGATTCCGGAGAATTTGTGTGCCATAGTGAGGTGGGCGGATTCTCCGATAATCCGTTTCAGTGCGGTCATAGCCGCAGAGCCGCCGGGCGTTTTCTTTCGTTCGATTTCGTTCAGCGCGTCCATGTAAAGTTCCAAAAGGGCGCGGTTGGATTCGGAGGTGAAGGGATTGTTCATTACGGCGGCGGGGTTCTGCGCAGCTTCATCGGCGGTTCTCTGCAAACCGTCTTCGTTCGTCCAGTTCAGGCGGAGGGCGCGGAGGGTGGATTCAAGGCGTTTTTCGGCGGTCATGGTGTATTCTCCTTTTCGTTTCATTCAAAGCGTTCGTATTTTTCAGAGGGGAAGTAGGCATAGGATTCGCGCCAGGTGACGGGGTGGAAGTTGTCCGGGATGACTTCACAGCAGACACGGGTTCGGCAGCCGTATCCTTCTTTCTTCATGGTTGCGTCGGTGAGATTCCAGATTTTCAGAAGGCGTTCCCGGCGTTCGCCGTCCGGGAAGGTTTTCAGGTAAGGTTCATCATGGAACACGATGGAGCGGGCGCGGGCGGTTTTCATTCCGTTTGAATCGTGGAGGTAGATCGGCACGTTGAAATAGTTCGTTACGATTTCGTCAACAGAGCCGTTGAAGGTTGTATCGATCCGGTCGCCGTTGTCGAAATAGACGGAGATTCTGCGGTGAGGGTATTTGATTCCGTAGAGGGTGACAAATTCCATTTCATTCAGTCCTTTCATTCGATCCGGGGGATTGCTCCCCCGGTTTATTTCGTTTGATTCGTTCAGTTCAGCGGATAGTCATAGCGGGCGATTATATCATCTTCGCCGTCGGAGTGGATTTCGTAGACCAGATAGGTAACGATCCGGTCTCCGGGTTTCGTTTCAAACGGACAACGGCGGTAGCTGATATAGTTATACGGTTCGGGAAGGTCGGCCCGTCCGTCGCGGTTTTCGTTCATCACGGTTCCGGTGGTGATTTCGACAAGGTATTCGTCCCAATCGGCGCGGGACATGGGAAGGTCCGGATCCCTTTGGATTTCGCGGGAGGTTCGCAGTTCATATTCGCAGCCCGGGAAATCCCGTTTGAATTCTTCGGCGAATTCGGAGACGTGGGGGAAGTCGTTCGGTTCGTCCTGTTCGGCATAGTCGCAGAATCCGGCGTAGTGGACGGAGACGATTTCGTCATCCGTGGGATCGGTCGTTCCGTTTGACCAGAGGATTGCGGAAACGTAATCGCCAGGGGCGTAGTCTTCGCAGCCGGTGAAGGCGTAGCGATGGCCGTTCGAGAGGGCGATGATGACGGTATCGGTGGTTCGGTTCGTTTCAATCACCTTCCCGGTGAGCGGGGAGAGGCCCAGGGCGGCGATGACGGCGATAAGGTAGGCGATGAAGGTTTTCATTTGATTCGTTCCTTTCGTTTGATTCAGTCAGTTTTCTTCTTCAACTTCGATTTCGCGGTTGGTATAATCCAGCTCGGCGGAGCCGTATTCGAGACAATAGGCGAGGGCATAGGCTTCTTCCCAATCGGCAGCTTCAACTTCAAAATCGCCTTCAAAGGTTTCGCGGACATGGACTTTCCACTTTTTCTTCGGCGGTTCTTCCGGTTCGGCGAGGTCGAACAGGTAGTCAAATCCCATAGCGCGGATTTCGTCGTCGGTGAAGCCGTAGTCGGTCCGGAGGATGTTCAGCGCGTCAGAAGATTCATAACCTTCGATGCTGTTGTTGATGGCGTGAATCAGACGGTCGGCAGTGAGAGAGATTTTCATATGATTTCGTCCTTTCTGTTATGCAAGAAGTTCATTCAGTTCCGGTTCGGCCATGAGGAAACGGGAGGGGAGTTCAAAGGCGGCGTATTCATCCGCGAGGCGTTCCAGGGCGCGGGCGAGGTGGTTCTGTTCGATGTAAGCCGCCAGGCGTTCCCGTCCGGTTGATTCCGTTCCGGTCGGCTCCCCGGTGAGAATCAGGGAGCCGTTGGCCGTTTCGTTCAGTGTGACGGTGTGAAAGCGCAGCGTTTCGTTCAGTTCGTCGCATTCGTTCCAGAGGGCGGCGGCGGTGGTATAGTCATAGTCGGCGGGCTGTCCGTTCATGCCGTAGGTGGTGAGGTTGAGGATGTAGGATTTCATTTGATTCAGACCTTTCTTTTTGCTGTGATTTTTTCGACGGGTTCAAATTCCGTATGATAGTACATGGACAGAGCGCGCAGGAGCCGGGGAATGATTTCATCCGATTTGTGGACGATTTTCGTATTTGCGTAATAGTATCCGCTGTCCAACTCGTCATACGGTTCAAAGACCGCGCCGGATTCGTTCAGTTTGAAAGCGACAAATGCATATCTTCCGGGTTTTGCTTTATCGTCGGGGAATACGGCAATATAGTTTGTATCTTTGGTATAGGGATCTCTTTCGGTTCGGAAAATGACTCTTTCCATTTCAATCGTTCCTTTCATACATTTCGGAGAAGTTTTTCAGTTCGTTTGCGATTCCTTCCGGTGTGTTGGCGTACTTTTCAAGCCATTCGGTAAAGCACCAGGACAGATAGGATTCGAGATTATCCAGAGCGGCGGGAGATTCGTTCAGTGCGCGGATTGCGTTCACGAATACGGCGGCAGCGCGTTCGGTTTCGGGCGTTTTCATTTCGGTCAGGCTCCCTTCTTTGCGTTCGCCCGGTTCTCTTTGCGCAGCCGGGCGGCGGATTCCTTTTGGCTCCGTTCGTTGGCGCGGTAGATTTCCCGGACAGCTTCGTCAAGCGTTATCATGCCGCGATTGTAGACGGTCACGATCCGCGCATAGGCGGGGGAAGTGAGCATTTCGCAGAGATCTTTTTCAAGGTTGAGCATGGTTAATCTCCTTTCATTCAAAATATACCGGATTCGATCTCGCCGAGAAGGGCGGCGGCGTTCGGATAAGTCATTTTAATCCCGACGGTTAATTTCAGATTTTCGCGGAATTCGTCGGGATTTTCGCCGGGGGTGTCGGCGATTTGGTCAAAGATGAAGGCGCGGCCCATTTCATACAGTTCGGAGACGGAATAATCCTCACCGTCAAAGGCGTTTTTCGCTTCTTCATACGCCAGGCGGTTCAGTTCTTCGATGTCGCGGCGGGAGAAGTACCAGGTGAGTTTTTCGACAAATTCATCATAGGTCATAGCTTTCATTCCTTTCGGTTGATTTGATTTGTTGTCATGCGGAAATCAGGCGGGATGAAGGTTTTTCATCCGGTCTGATTCCCCCGTGACGGGGGGAGATTCAGCAAAAGCTAATCAGTTTTGCAAGGCTGAACCGGGGAGAGGATTCGAGGACAGTTTCTTTCGGATTCGGAATCACGCGCCAGGTTTCTTTCGTTTTCGGAGCGGTATATACTTCTTCGACATATTCCCCCGATCCGTCGAAATGCTTGATATAGTAGACGCGCCGGAAAGTTTCGTCGGTTTCCGTTTCGTTCAGTTTCTTGATGAAGGACGGATATTCATAGGTGTAATTCGGATTATACAGGTAGTTTGCGATATCGAAATGATATTCATTCGGCGTGGTAGTGTGAATCAGCTTCTTGATGTATTCGGGCTTGCGGTTGCGTGACATGGTTTTTCCCTTCTCCCCGTTTGGCCGTTAGGACAGCCGGTTCATTTCGTTCGATTCAGCTATTCTTGAGATACAGGGGAATGAGGTTTGTGTATTTGATTTCAAGCGGTTCATCCTTGAATCGGTCTGTAAATTCGCTGAATTGTTCATACGGCAGCCGGCCGAGCATTCTGTAATACGTTCCGGCCGGATTTACAGAAAAGCTCCGATCCAGATCCGCGCGGGCTTT
>Ga0326513_10003436_pt1 | contig 11487 bp, 10 predicted proteins | sample 2_2465_0518_D_FD_203654 | JGI IMG/M metagenome (GOLD analysis project Ga0326513, IMG submission 203654) | Bovine rumen microbial communities from UC Davis, California, United States - 2_2465_0518 | ecosystem: Host-associated > Mammals > Digestive system > Stomach > Rumen | place: USA... | reverse complement strand
TTCTCCGATGCCGACCTCAAGAAGGACTGTCTGGAAACCATCCGCGGTATTTTCGACTACCTCCGTTCGTTTGCCAATCGTCCGTTTACGATTTTTGAGGAACGTTGCGTTGTAGCCCAGGGCGAACTGATGAGCACCAATATGATGTACCGCTACCTGCTCCAGATGGGCGTGAAGGCTGCATTTGTGCCTGCACTTGACTTCATGCGCATCGACAAGAACTGCGAACCCGATTTCAAGTTCATTGAGGAGAACCTCAAGGCAAAACTCGAATCGGACAGCGACGAACAGATTTACGTCACGCAGGGCTTCATTTGCCGCAATGCCTACGGCGAAATCGACAACCTTCAGCGCGGCGGTTCCGATTATTCCGCATCCATCATCGGCGCAGCCATCCGTGCCGAAGAGATTCAGATCTGGACCGATATCGACGGTATGCACAACAACGACCCGCGTTACGTAGAGAATACCAAGCCTGTGAGAATGCTCAACTTCGACGAAGCGGCTGAGCTGGCTTATTTCGGTGCCAAGATACTGCATCCCACATGCATCACCCCCGCAAGAATGTATAACATCCCCGTGCGTCTGCTTAACACCATGCAGCCCGAGGCTCCCGGCACTACCATCAGCAACCAGACCGAGAAAGACAAAATCAAGGCTGTGGCAGCCAAGGACGGTATCATCTCCATCAAAATCAAGTCGTCGCGCATGCTGATGGCTTACGGCTTCATGCGCAAGGTGTTCGAGGTGTTCGAGGATTTCAAGACCCCCGTCGATCTGGTTACCACTTCCGAGGTGGGCGTTTCTTTGACCATCGACAAGGAGAACAAACTGGACGAGATTGTGACCGAGTTGAAGAAATTCGGTTCGGTGACGGTTGACAAGAACCTGGTCATCATCTGTGTCGTAGGCGATATGGAATGGGACAACCTCGGTTTCGAAAGTTCTGTCGTAGAAGCCCTGAAGGACATTCCCGTCCGCATGATCAGCTACGGCGGTTCGAACTATAACATCTCTATCCTCATCCGCAGGGAGGACAAGGAACGTGCTCTCCGTCTCCTTTCCGAACATCTTTTCAAATAATTATTCCCCTCAAATTCCAGCCGATGAATTTCCCCGTTTCCAAGTTCCGGACATTACCGACTCCGTTCTATTATTACGACCGCCGTCTGTTGGAATCCACGCTCGACACCATTAACCGGGAAGCTGCGCGCTATCCTCATTTCCACGTTCATTATGCCGTCAAGGCCAATGTGGACCCGACCCTGCTGAGTATTGTACAGCAGAGCGGACTGGGCTGCGACTGTGTGAGCGGATGGGAAATCGAGGCCTGTCTCAACGCCGGGTTCAATCCCGCTAAGATTGTTTATGCCGGCGTGGGCAAAAGCGATTGGGAGATTAAACTGGCATTGGAGAAAGACATCGCCTGTTTCAATGTCGAAAGCGTGCCCGAACTGGAAGTGATTGACCAGCTGGCAGGGGAGACAGGCCGCAAGGCCAGAGTCGCCCTGCGAGTCAACCCGAATGTGGATGCCCATACCCACAAATACATCACAACAGGATTGTCGGAAAACAAATTCGGCATTGCGATGGAGCTGTTGCCTGAGGTGATTGACAGAATCAAGACGCTGGCCAACGTCGAACTCACCGGTCTTCATTTCCACATCGGGTCGCAGCTTTTGGAGCTGGATCCCTTCACGATGCTTTGCGACCGTATCAACAAGCTGCAGGATGAAGTGGAAACCCGGGGAATCCGTCTCAAGACCATCAATGTCGGGGGAGGACTGGGTTGCGACTATGAGGCTCCGGATGATAATCCGATTCCCGATTTTGCGGATTTCTTTGCCAACTATGCCGCCCATCTCAAGCTTCGCGCAGGCCAGGAACTTCATTTCGAATTGGGACGCTCTGTCGTTTGCCAATGCGGCTCTCTCATCTCGCGTATATTATATATTAAAGAAGGAGTAAACAAAAAGTTCATGATTCTGGATGCCGGCATGAGCGATTTGATTCGTCCGGCCCTCTATCAGGCTCACCACAAAATCGAGGTGCTGACCTCCACCTCCGCTGAATTGACGCGATATGATGTAGTAGGTCCCATCTGCGAGTCGTCCGACTGTTTCGGCGAAAACGAGCTTCTGCCCATCGCCAGGCGCGGCGACCTGGTTGCCTTGCGTTCAGCGGGCGCCTACGGTCAGATTATGGCCTCCAACTATAACTGCCGACCCATTCCACCAAGTGTTTGGTAAACAAGCTTATAGCATGCGTCAAATAACATTGATTACAGGTATTCTCATCAGCTGTACTGCCTTGAGCCTTCGGGCCCAGGGCACGCTTAGTCCACAGCCGGATACTGCCTCAATCGTTGCTGACTCCACCTTCATCCCGGATGCGGATTCCGTCAGAATAGCGTGGTTGCGCGATTCTGTGGAGGAAGCTTCCCGTATCATCCGTGAAACTTATGTCAGGGATTCGATAGCGTCCGTCACTACCGGCCTCCAGGTGCTGGCCCGGTCGTGGCGAATGCTTTATCCCTTCCATCCCGTCGACAGCGTCAAGACAACCAAAGCCTTCGAACTGGCCCATCTCCAGAGAAATGTCGATTCCCTGATGGCCCAGGTCAGAAGCGTTCCCCGCGACGAGAAGGTTGCCTACGCCCAGCCTTCCTATCGGCTGCCGCTCGTCGTCAGCGGAGTGGTGCCCGCCAGTCCGGACGTGTCGCTCAGCGATCTCGCCAATCGGGACAAGATAGGGGGGGAGAATCTTTTCGAACGTCAGTTGGCATATACACGTTTGAGACAATGGACCTCCCATCAATACGAAATGGAGCACCTGCGCGAGATGAAGCTGGCGCGCGGCAACCGTGCCAAGATTCCTTACGAACGCAAGAAAATCACCAAAAGGGGATTGCTGAACAACCAGCAGATTGAGATTCGCGACAATGTTGCCCTGAATTATTCCGAAGTGACGAATATTCCCAAGATCCGTGCCGACAAATGGCATTGGAAGGGAACGACATCTTTCCAGATGACCCAGACCTCGTTGTCCGACAACTGGTATAAGGGCGGCGAAAGCAATATGACGCTCTTCACCGACAACATCCTCGATATCTCGCGTTACGACGAGAATAAAATCACAACGTTCGAAACTACCGTGGAACTCCGTCTGTCGAGCTACTACACCAAGACGGATACCATTCATCCGCTCCGTGTGAACGACAACCAGTTCACGGTCAATATGAAATACGGTTACAAGGCATGGAAGAAGTGGTACTATTCGGCCAACCTTTATGCCAAGACGCCGGTATTCGAGTATTACAAAGCCAATTCCAGCGTCCTGCGATCCACATTCCTGGCGCCTCTCGAACTGAACGTCGGTCTGGGTATGGACTACAGCTTCACGTCCAAGGACAAGGGCGTGGTTTTCTCGCTGATGCTCGCCCCGTTGTCCTATAACCTGAAGTATATCCAGTTCCCCGACCGGGTGGATGTAACCTCTTTCGGCATCAGTGCCAACCGCCGTTCGCTCAACCAGTTCGGTTCTACCCTTACGGGCAAACTCGTATGGAAGTTCTCCAAGAAGTTCCAATGGTCGTCACGTCTCTATGTCTTTACGAGTTACGAATCCCTGTTAGGCGAGTTCGAAAATACCTTCACGCTCAAACTGTCCGACATCTTCTCGGCCCAGTTGTATCTGTATCCGAGATTCGACGACAGTACCAACGACGACAACTGGCAGATGAAGGAAACCTCGATGCTCGGACTCAGTTTCACATGGTAATACGTTCTTTCAGCATATTCTTAAAAATCACTTGATATCAATGGCTGCAACATCTAAGAAAAATGTAATCGGCGTCACCCTTCAGATGGGTCTTGAGGACATTTGGAAAATCCTGACTATCGAACAGCAGGAGCTGTTGCTGGACGAAGCAATCCAGCGCACCTACGAGAAGGGAGAACACATCTATAAAGTGGGCGACGGTTCTGAATATCTGGTCTGCATCCTGAGAGGTCGTGTGAAACTCGAGAAGGCGGGCGCCGGCGGACGCATGCAAATCATCCGCTTGCTGCGCACCTGTGAGTTCTTCGGTTATCGCAGCTATTTTGCATCCCAGGCCCACAGCACCTCGGCCGTTGCCATCGACCATACCATTGCGGCCCTGATTCCGATGAAGCTGATAGAACTGATTACCACCCAGAACCTCAATCTGGCCATGTATTTCATCCGGGCGCTGAGTCTCGATTTGGGAGTCTCCGACGAACGCACCGTCAGCCTCACCCAGAAACACATCCGTGCCCGTCTGGCCGACGCTCTGCTCTTCCTGATTGACAAATACGGATGGGAGAGTGACGGAACGACCGTGAATGCCTATCTGTCGCGTGAAGAGATTGCAGCCCTCTCCAACATGACGACATCGAATGCCATCCGTACTCTTTCGGCCTTCGAGAAGGAAGGTATCATCCGGATGGACGGACGCAGGATAATCATCCGGGATCTCAATGCTGTAAAAGAAAACTCTTAAGGCGCTTGACCTTAAGAGTTTTTTGTTTCGGGCACCAGGTACTTCCTGATTCTGTCCTCCAGATCGGCAAGTTCCTTCAACTGCGGGGGAGGAGTCGTTCTTCCGTCGTCGCCTGCTGCTATTTTGAGGCTCATCCGCCAGATGCCCTCTTCCGAGGGCTGCAGCTGCCATTGGGTCTCGATGAGGGACAGAATCGTTTTCAGCTGTGTTTTAATGGAGGTGAGCCGTTCGTCTGTTTCGGCCAGTATCTGTATCACGCGTTCCAGTTCGGCATGCGTGCTCTGGTAATTGTCCTGCATGGAAAAATGCCACAACAGGGTTCTGTAGAGCGACCTGTCGAGGTCTTCGGGCAGGGGCGGGGTCTTCACTTCCGGCTTCTCGCTCCGAATCATTTCTCCGCGCCCGGTCATCAGCCAGTCGGCATCCAGTTCGGGATAGGCGAGGAGAATCTGTTCGAGGCTTTGCGACGACAGTCCTTTGCGGCCCTGCAACGCCTTGGTCAGGAGTCCCTTGCTCAGCCCTGCCTGTTTGTTTACGCGGTAGGCATTCACGTCCTGCGAGTCGAGAAACAACTGCAGTCGTTCGGGTACAGTCATTCTTCTCCGAGTTGCTTGGCTATGATACTGCGCGATTCTTTCATCAGGCGCTCAATGCCGGCTTCCTTGCCCTCAGCCTTCGAAATGGGCTCCAGGGGTTTGTGGATTGTGATTTTCAGACGTCTGGGATGGAATACCAGGGTGCCTTTCGGCATGATGTCGAACGCATTTTCAATGGTCATCGGCACAACGGGCAGTTTCACGAGGGCAGCGAGTTCGAAAGCGCCCTTTTTCCAGCGGCCCAGTTTGCCGGTTTTGGTGCGGGTTCCCTCGGGGAATACCACCAGTGACATTCCGTGGTGCAAGGTGCTGAGACATTGTTTCATGGTTGAGAGCAGACCGGTTGTTCCATGGGCATCCACCCAGATATGGCCGGCGGCCGAACAGGCGGGACCTACGAGAAAAATCCCGTGTATTTCCTTGCGGAGGAGCCACTTGAAGTTGTGATTCAGGAAGCCGTAGATGGAGAAGATATCAAACGCACTCTGGTGGTTAGCTACAAAAATATAGGAGGTATCGGGGTCGATGTTCTCGCGACCTTCCACGGTCACCGGACAGAAACACATCCAACAGGTTGCCCTTGCCCAGAAGTGGGCCGGCCAGTATCCCCAGAAATCCCGGTTGCCGATCTTGCACCCGATGATGGTGATTATGGCCGCCGTGGCCGAGAGTAAAATGAATATCGGTGCGAAGATACACCACTCGTAAATGAATATTAAAACCTTCATTTTTTGCAAAAAATAGAGCTTATTTGAATCAAACGATGCAAAGATACATTAAATTTTCGACTTAAAATGCATTTTTTTGATTTTTTATGCTTATAATCCCAAAAAAAATACGATATTTGCACAAAATTAATCGCCAAATGGCAAAACTAATAACAAAGTTGATATAAATTATGAGAACTCTGAAATTGTATGGAGGTGTTTTCCTCTTGATTATTACAGTCGCTATTCTGGCTGTGTCGTTTTTCACGGGCATGCTTCAGGATGCCGACTTGAATCACATCATCCTGGGCATCTGTCTTGTTCTTTCCCTCGCCAGCATCATCCTTGTTGTGCTTGGCGGAAAGAGTGCCGACAAAATCGGAGGCAAGTAAAAAACACAACAATACCAAACCTTTTTTGCTCCGCCGCGTGAGTGGCGGGGCAAAGGAGGTAACTGTCTTCTCTCTCTGCATTTTTCACATTCTATCTATTATCTTTTAGTTTTTTTTATTTCGTGTTGCGTCATCTACTCCTTCTTTCCATAGGAATGCTTTGCGCGGCTCCGGTTTTCGGCCAGAAATTTTCCAAACGGGTGCAGCAACGCCAAGAGGCCCGCAAGGCCAACTATTTCCATGGCGCCTCGTTCACATTCACCACAGGTTACAGCCACTCCTGGCTCTCCAAATCCGACTATACCCTTTCCACGACAAAGTTCGGCCGCAGCGCCGAAACCAAGAACACGCGTGATTCCTGGAATCTCGGGTTCATCTACGATCATGCCCTCTCCAGGAAGTGGGGCATCCAGACCGGTTTCTACTATATGGAAAAGGGCGGCGAACTGTTCACCTACTATGACGGCAGTTTGGGCTACGGTCCAGTTTTGGTTGATAAAAACGCCGTTCATGCATCCTATCTGGAAATTCAGGGGATGGCCCGCTATTTCTTCCCTCTCAACTATTACACCCGCATCAGCCTCAACGCCGGTTTTCATATCGGTTATGCCGTCAAGCAGGGCAGCTATTTCTCGAAGTGGGATCTCGGCCCGCAGGTAGGCGTCGGGTTCGACTGGAAGCATCTGGCCACCTCGGTCACCTGGCAGATAGGCGCCTTCCCCAACGTGATTGACGGTAGCAACTCCCGCCTCTCTTCGGTCAACGTGAATGTCGGCGTCCGTTTCTGGAAGGACTGATTCCGAATAGCGACAACTACTCTTTTTTTGCGTTTATTATTTATATCCAATCCCTGCAATGACATTATCACCTCTATCTGCAGTATCGCCCATCGACGGACGTTATCATTCCAAGACGGCGCCCTTGGCAGAATACTTTTCGGAATACGCACTTATGCGCTATCGCGTACGTGTTGAAGTGGAATATTTCATCGCGCTCACCGAAATTCCCTTGCCCCAGCTGACGTCATTCCCGGCCGACCGCAAGGAGGCATTGCGCGACATCTACCGCAACTTCACCATTGACGAAGCTCAGCGTGTCAAGGAAATCGAATCTGTCACCAACCACGACGTCAAGGCCATCGAGTATCTCCTCAAGGAGGAATTCGACCGCCTCGGCCTCGAAGCCTACAAGGAATTCATCCACTTCGGTCTCACTTCCCAGGACATCAACAATACCGCTGTGCCCATGTCGGTGAAGGAGGCCATCCACAACGTATATCTTCCTGCGCTCGAAGAGGTCATCAGCCTCCTCCGGCAGTATGCCGACGAGTGGAAAGACATCCCCATGCTGGCCCGCACCCACGGACAGCCCGCTTCGCCCACACGTCTGGGCAAGGAGGTCGAAGTCTTTGTGTACCGGCTCGAACAGCAGGTCAAACTCCTGAAGCAGGTGCCCGTGTCCGGCAAATTCGGCGGAGCTACCGGCAACTTCAATGCCCATCATGTGGCCTATCCCGACTACAATTGGCGCGACTTCGCCAACCGTTTCCTGCCCGGGAAACTGGGCATCGAACGCGAGGAATGGACCACCCAGATATCCAACTACGACAATCTGGCGGCCCTCTTTGATGCCTTGCGCCGCATCAATGTGGTCCTCATGGACCTTGACAAGGATTTCTGGCAGTATATCTCGATGGAGTATTTCAAACAGCAGATCAAGGCCGGCGAGGTAGGTTCGTCGGCAATGCCCCACAAGGTGAACCCCATCGACTACGAGAACTCGGAGGGCAACCTCGGCATTGCCAACGCCATTCTCGACCACCTGGCCCAGAAACTCCCTATTTCCCGCCTGCAGCGCGACCTGACCGACTCGACGGTGCTCCGCAACGTGGGCGTGCCGCTCGGCCACATGCTCATCGCGCTGGCCTCGACCCTCAAGGGCCTGAAGAAACTCCTGCTCAACCGTCCGGCCATCGATGCTGACCTCGAGCGTTCGTGGGCCGTTGTCGCCGAGGCCATTCAGACCATTCTGCGCCGCGAGGGATACCCCAAGCCCTACGAGACGCTCAAGGCGCTCACTCGCGTCAATACGGGCATGACCCCCGAAACCATCGCCGAATTCATCGACTCGCTCAACGTGAGCGATGCGGTCAAGGCCGAACTTCACGCCATTGTGCCCCAGACCTACATCGGCATGTAAATCCTGTTAACTCATTCAGGCCGAGAGGCCTTATACATTATTAATTTAAATATCAGTAATTCTTTTTAATTTTTCACTCACATTACATTATGGAAGAAGAATTGAATCCCCAGCAGCCGAACAGCAGTAATAACGAGGCTGCCAAACCCGAAGGCGAGAGCACACAGCCGCGTCGCCGTCCGCGTATCGGTGAATCCCGTCTTCATGACGAGAACTACACGCGTCCCGCCTATGGAACATCGCACGATGTGTCTTATGGCCGTGATCCTTTTGCCCAGCATGATCCCTATGCCTATCAGCGCAGCGCTGCTTATCAGGGAGGCTATCAGCGTCCCCAGCAGGGCTATCGTCGCTATGAAGACGGTCAGAGCTACCATCGTCCGGCCGCTCCCCACACCTTCCGTTCGTTTGCCCAGCCGGCTCCGGCCGATGGCTCCGACCATACATCAGCCGACACCAACGCCCAGGAAGGCGCTTCCCAGTCGGAACAGCAGTTCAACCCGCATCGTCCCGCTTACGGCGGCTACCAGCCCCGTCCCAAACAGGGTGGCTACGGCCGTCCGCAACAGGGCTATCAGCGTCCCCAGCAGGGTGGCTACGGCCGTCCGCAGCAGGGCTATCAGCGTCCCCAGCAGGGCGGTTACGGCCGTCCGCAGCAGGGCTATCAGCAAGGCGGTTACCAGCAGGGCGGTTACGGCCATCAACAACAGGGCTATCAGCGTCCCCAGCAGGGCGGCTACGGCCGTCAGCAGCAGGGCTATCAGCAGGGCGGTTACCAGCAGCCCTACGGCCGTCCCCAGCAGGGCGGTTACGGCCAGCAGCCTTACGGCGGCCGTCCCGCACGTCCGATGAAGAAAGCGCCCAAGCAGAAGCGTCAGCTCGTGCCCCAGGTGCCCAATTACATTGATCTCGTCATCGACCCCAACGAGGAAATCCGTCTCAACAAGTTCCTGGCCAATGCCGGTATCTGCTCGCGCCGCGAGGCCGACCAGCACATCCAGGACGGCAATGTCAAGGTCAACGGTAAAGTGGTGACCGAACTCGGCACCAAGGTGACCCGCAAGGACCAGGTTGAGTTCAACGGCAATCCCGTGTCGCTGGAGCGCAAGATCTATGTGCTGCTCAACAAACCCAAGGATACCGTCACCACCAGCGACGATCCCCAGGGCCGCCAGACCGTGCTCGACCTCGTCCGTAATGCCGCTCCCGAGCGTATCTATCCCGTAGGACGTCTCGACCGCAATACCACCGGAGTGCTCCTGCTCACCAACGACGGCGACCTGGCTTCCAAACTCACTCACCCCAAGTACGTCAAGAAGAAAATCTACCACGTATGGCTCGACCATGATGTGGCCCAGGAAGACCTCGCCAAGATTGCCGCAGGTATCGAACTCGAGGACGGTCCCATCCATGCCGATGCGATTGCCTATGCCACCGAGACCGACAAGAACCAGGTGGGCATCGAGATCCACTCGGGCAAGAACCGTATCGTGCGCCGTATCTTCGAGAACCTCGGCTACCGGGTTGTCAAGCTCGACCGCGTCTATTTCGCAGGTCTCACCAAGAAGAATCTGCCCCGCGGCCGCTGGCGTTACCTCACCCAGCAGGAGGTCAACATGCTCAAGATGGGTGCGTTCGAATAATTAAAAAACATTCCCGCTTGCAAATGAAACGTACTAAAATCGCCGATGCGCTCAAGCGTACCGACTTCGGCAGTGAGATTGTCGTGAAGGGGTGGGTGAGGACCCACCGCAGCTCCAAGGCGGTCGATTTCATCGCCCTCAACGACGGTTCCACCATCAAGAATATCCAGATTGTAGCCGATCCCGCCAAGTTTGACGCCGACCTGCTCAAGAGCATTACCACGGGTGCATGCATCTGCGCCCGGGGTACGCTCGTCGAGAGCCAGGGCGCCGGCCAGACTTCCGAGGTTCAGGCCACCGACATCGAACTCTATGGCGAATGTCCCTCCGACTACCCCATGCAGAAGAAGGGCCAGACGTTCGAGTATATGCGCCAGTTCGCCCATCTCCGTCTCCGCACCAACACGTTCGGGGCCGTGATGCGTATCCGCCACAACATGGCGATGGCCATCCATACCTACTTCCACGAGCACGGATTCTTCTATTTCCACACTCCGCTCATCACGGCCAGCGATGCCGAGGGTGCCGGCGAGATGTTCCAGGTCACTACGCTTGACCTCGACCGCATCGCCAAGGACGGCGGCAAGGTGGCCTACGACCGCGACTTCTTCGGCAAGAAGGCCAACCTCACCGTGTCCGGACAGCTCGAGGGCGAGCTCGGAGCCACGGCCCTGGGTGCCATCTATACCTTCGGTCCAACGTTCCGCGCCGAGAACTCCAATACCCCCCGCCACCTGGCTGAGTTCTGGATGATCGAGCCGGAAGTGGCTTTCATGGACAAGGCAGAACTCATGGATCTCGAAGAGGATTTCATCAAATACTGTGTGCGCTGGGCACTCACCAACTGTGCCGACGACCTCGAATTCCTCAATAAGATGATAGACAAGACCCTGCTCGACACCCTCAACGGTGTGGTGAACGAGGATTTCGTCCGTCTGTCCTACACCGAGGGTATCCGGATTCTGCAGGAAGCCCAGCAGGGGGGCCACAAGTTCGAATTCCCCGTCACCGGATGGGGCATGGACTTGGCCTCCGAGCACGAACGCTACCTCGTGGAACAGCATTTCAAACGTCCCGTCATCCTCAACGACTATCCTGCCGAAATCAAGGCTTTCTACATGAAGAAGAACGACGACGGCAAGACCATGCAGGGCACCGATGTACTCTTCCCCCGTATCGGCGAGATCATCGGCGGTTCTGTGCGTGAGGAGAATGCACAGAAGCTCTACGACGAAATGGAACGCCGCGGCATGGACAAGAGTCTCTACAGCTGGTATCTCGACACCCGCAAGTACGGCTCGTGCCCCCACGCCGGCTTCGGCCTCGGTTTCGAGCGCCTGCTCCTCTTCGTCACCGGCATGCAGAACATCCGCGACGTGATTCCCTTCCCCCGCACGCCCAACAACTGCGAGTTCTGATTCCGGCACC
>Ga0326513_10003435_pt1 | contig 11489 bp, 8 predicted proteins | sample 2_2465_0518_D_FD_203654 | JGI IMG/M metagenome (GOLD analysis project Ga0326513, IMG submission 203654) | Bovine rumen microbial communities from UC Davis, California, United States - 2_2465_0518 | ecosystem: Host-associated > Mammals > Digestive system > Stomach > Rumen | place: USA: California... | reverse complement strand
AGTCTTCGATATTTGTCAGCGACTTCAAGGAGTACATTGAACTTCCTCAGCCTTTCTTCAGATAGTTCGCCTTTGACTATTCGCTTTTTGGTAGCCTTAAACCAGTTGAGCATATCGTGCTCTTCAAGTCTGTGCTTGGAAGGACGTCGGTGATTCGTTTCCATGAACGACATCATCTGCTCATACTGCTGTTGCCATCTTTCTTCTTGCGTCATTATACATTGGCAGCTTTACTCCATTGAGTCAGGACTATCGTAGAACTCCATTGCTGCCAGGGCTTCGTCATCATTGCTGAAGTTCGAATCCTCTTCGAAGATTTCTTCTACTTCATCAGCAACTACTCTGTCCTCTAATTGCTCTACCTCCACCTTCTGTTTCTCTGGTGTGAACGAGCCAATCTTTCCTGATTTTATTCTATGTCTCATATATCTTCTATTTTTCTGATTATCGATAATTCATAACTGCTTTGCACATTATGTGTCCCACCAGATTTCATCGTCTTCAGTCCATTCTTCTTCACCAATTATCAGTTTATAGAAGTGTAAAGCGGTATCTTTGTCTCCATATCGTTTCAAACTAATATGGCAGAATTTATCTTTTTCGATTTTTACAACAGCTAGAGAATATGCACCAAATACTTCTCCTTCATTATTGGTACTGAGAATTGTCAACATATTCTTTTCTTTGACAACCTTACTATCTATTACATAATAGGTGGCATAAGTATTCTTAGAGAAAACGACACCTTCTTTTAGATTCTCTTTATAACGTTCAAGGCCATCTTTAGTTACTTCAGCAGGGCAGCATGGAAATTCCGTTTTAGTCCACCAACTCTGTTTGGCCGAAGGAGTTAATGACTCAAACCAATCATCCTCCTCCTTATGCTCTTCCTTTTTCTCTTCGCCAAAAGTTTGAGAAAGCCATTCGTTAGTATCAATAGTAACTCTATCAGACTCTTCTTTTGTATCATATTGTGATGTGGTGGTGCCTAATTGATGGCTTTCAATTCCGTCAGAACGATTGATTTCCGCTGTGGGTTGGTAAGGCTTAGCATCAAATACCCAGTCACCAACGTGCTTGTCTTCTTTTTTATAATTTGGATTTGGTGATACGCTTCTTACCCAATTATTCCAGTTCTCCAAACAATTTCTAGCCTCTTCCTTTGTAACATTTCTCATCCAGGAAAAGTTTTTGTCCTCTGTTTCATAGCCGTAAAGTAGAGACGGGTTTTCAAGGAATGCCTCAATGCTACCGCAAATTAACTCAACTTTCTTTCTGGTAATCTCATTGTTAAGGATATTTTCTAGTTTGGTTAGCCAACGAAGGTTTTCTGGGCGATTATTCTGTCTGTTTGTGTCGATGTGGTCAACTACATGCTGTTCTGATGGTGCTGGTCCAAGAAACGCAGTGGCCACAATCCGATGGACTCTCTCGCCACAGAAGTCCATGTAACCTGTAGCAATATTTGGTGTTCCAAAACTCCATACATCATCGAGTTTACGTTTGCGCATACCTTCACGCTGATGGCGCAATATGGCTCCATTGTCACGCGCAGAATAAGTTTCTTCCTTATAGGTGCACTCTTTTACTTCACTATAATCATCAATATGCGGCATATAGTAATTTCTTCGTTCATTTCTATTCAAATTTTTCTGGCCAAAAATCCTCGGGTTGCGGATAATCAATGGGGATGTACCGCCATTTGAAAGGCAAGTCCATTGCATCCAACTCTTCAGAATGCTTATCCATCAACCCATTCTCAACACTGTATAGATAGATATTTTTCAGATAGTGTACCAACACATTGAGGGGTGGCCATACATGGCGAACCTCAGCGTACCACTCAAACAAATCCATGTTCCCTTTTGATGAATTACAGGTCTTGCAAACCATGATGATATTGTCCATCTCGTTTGCGCCACCTTTGCTTCTTGGAAATACGTGGTCTTTGGTGAGTTTCGATGGTTCCATTTCCTGGCCACAATACCAGCAGTAGTTGTTCTCCTTTATCTTTGTAATATTGAACTCAAAGAGGTCATGGATGTTCCATCGTCCTTCTTTATAGGCTTTGAATGCCTTGGCTCGTATCATATAGCACATACGGTTATACCTTGGCACACCCGCATTCAGTGCATAGTTCAGCATCTGAATGTTGGCGTAAGACCAATAAAGGTACTCACCAAAATTAGCATATGTCCGTTCCTTCTTGGCCATCTACTACAAGCTAAAATAATACTTCTTTATTTTTGCAGCCATCATCTTACGACGCTTTTCAAGGAAGTCGTCATAGGAATTGAAGTCCATATCAATTGCTTCGACTGGCACGCAATTGGTTTCCAAGTTAGCATAGAACTTGTCGATATCATTAATCAGTCCTGTTTGCTCAGACGATGTATTCATACACCTCTCTTTTGCTTCTTTCAGATAAACATTAGGTGCCTTCTTGCCAATGGAGATATTGACAGGACGATCGAGAAATACAAAGTTCGCCTCCTGATTGTAGCGGGTCTTGTCGAAATGATGATCCATCAGGTACTGCTTAGGGAATATATGATGTACGTCTCCACCCAAAGCAATCAGTTCTCGGACAGGTACATTGTTGGACAAAAACGATGTGTCATTGAAGAATATCTGGGCCGCAAGGAACACCAGATATGTAGGATTGTTGGTTGACGTATAGGCGAGATTCTGCACCAGTGCAACATCCCAGAAGTTGTCAGACAACTGCGCATCCTCTATCTCTTTCAGTATGGCCAACACGCCAGATTCCCTTATCCTTCGGATGTCTTTCGCAAAGGCCGTTTCTGGAGAGCTACTGTATCTTCCTGTGAGGACTGAAAGCACATACCACTTCTGTACATAGCGTTTAATGTCCTCAACCGCCACTTCATTAGATTCCTTAAGAAGAAGATAAATGGTATAGGCAAAGTCAAGTGCCATATTCGAGTTGACCAGTCTCGATGATATGAAACCGGCAGACTTGATGGCAATCATGAATTGCTTGAAGTTGTATTCATTGATGACATTCATCACACCATCAGTAAACTCCGCATAGGTGCGCTCTACAATCTCTTCATTGAAATCGCGAGTTTCAAAGTTACGTCCTGACAAAAGACTTACCAGGTCTGCCAATTTAGCGCGTTTCAACTTATGCATGAAGGCAACGCGGATCACATCGTCACACTCTGGGTCATAGACAGTCTCAGTATCGTCTTTAAGCCACTTCAATTTCTGCAAATATGACGTAGCTGCAAACTCCTTGTCGTGAGAGGCGATATAATCATAGAATGAAGGGACCACAGCCAAATGGCTAAAGTAGTCGATAACCTTCCTCAGCGTATTGCCTCCATGTTTCTCATCAGCAGCAATCTTCGACATAACGAAGTCGCCCTGACTCAAAGCAGTACCCTTCGAGTTGATACGGATAAAGATGTCTGTAACAATGTCTATGTCCAGGTTCTCAGACAGTTCAATCACACCAATCATTCGGTTGGCTATTCCCTTTACCTTTGATATAATCTTCTCCAGTTGTTCTGGTTCTATATCAGGATTATCTTCGCAGTACTTAGGAATAAACTTGAACGAAGAGTATGACGTTGCAAACAGCTCCGCAATATCAGGAATCCACCGTTTGCTCTTTCTGATAGCTGGTGTGGCTACTGCGAAAATCTCTGCATCAGGGTCTTCGCTCAACGCAGCAAACGGGTCGAACGCAATCTTTATGCGCTCTTCTTGGTAGTCGCTATTGAACACCGTCCTGCCAGCCACAGCTGTCATCAGTGCAGTGATGCGTTGCTGACCATCTATCAGCACCTTCTTTCCAGACGAGATTGTGCCATCCTTCAGCTTAACATTTGGGTTCTTCCACAAGATGATATACCCTGTTGGATATCCTTTGTATAGCGAGTCTATCAAGTCACGCACCTGTGTTTTCTTCCACACGAATGGTCGTTGTATCTCAGGGATTGCAATATCATTAGCCTCTATCAGTCCAAGAATGGCGCTGATAGATAGCGGGTAGTTTGAGTATTTCTCGTTGTCCATATTTGTATTCTTTTGATTATTTCGCAGAAATGCGACTACTTAATGTCTCAAAATCCTTTATAGGGGCCAACATTTCCACACCAGTTCCAACGGCTTTGAAATGTTTCCTTCCACATCTTATCTTCTGTTGCTCTGCCAATGCCAACTCTTCAAGCACATTCTTTCCTTTCGTCTCGACAACAAAATACAATTTCTGCTCGTCATCTTTTTCCCACAAAAGAACCCAGTCAGGATTATAGGTACCAAGAGGGGTGTCAATGACAAACCAAGAAGGCAATTTGGCGTAGACTTTTACATTATTCGATTCTTCCAATTTCTTTGCCATTTCTTTTTCGATGTCAGAATCATATATAACATAGTCATAAGGAGACCTTGTACTCGCCATAAGATTATTGTTCAAGTAGCCTTTCAGTTCCTGACTTTCGAACAGCTCTTGACACCACACATCATCGTTAAGCCGTTGATACTTAATTCCATCAACAAGCATGGCAACCTTTTTCCTGCGGATAACATCAAGTACAAATTCAATATAAGCCTGCGGGTTCTTCTTAAAGGCATCAAGTTTTTTACTTTTCAGAAGAATTGATACTATAGTACTGCGGGTTAAACCTGTTTCGTTTTGGAGGAAAGACACAATGTCGGGTAGGGAACTAACCTTCTCGTCAATTAAACGATCGTTTCTGCTAACGGTGTCCTCATTCTGCGAAACACCGCTGTCATTAATAATCAATTTTACTTTTTTTCTCACGAACTTACCCTTGCTTACCAACAGATTTTCTTGAATATCCTCTACACATTTCTCAATAAGGGCCTCAGTGTTGACTTCGACTGAATATTTTGTTTTATATTTTATTTTGTCCCACAATTCTTTGAAATTGGAATCTAATAGAACCTCCTTGTTAGGCTTCAGAATTTTTCTGTCATTGGCATTCTTAATATTCAGATAGTTGCCCGCAACACGCTTCAAAACTTTTATAATTTCATCTTTAACAGGTAGAAACTCTGTAGGGATTTGCACGTGGTTAGCTTTCAAATCAATCTTCAACTTGTCTTGAATCTTTCCGCCAACTTCTTGTGTCTTATTGTTAATGATACTTTCTTCAGCGTAGCCATTCTCTATCAAGCTATTGAAGAGCTGAAGTGATTTCTCTTCACCAAGATATTCTGTATTGCCATCAGCGACCTTCGTAACAATACGGGCAAAAGCATGTTTACGTATAACACCAAAGATAATACCCATCTCTTTCTCAAGTTCATTCTGTAGAGATTTAGTAAAATCCTCAAAACTTTCGTTGGCCATCACAGTCAAAGTGTTTACCTCAAAACCTCTGATGCGTTGACCATCTTGGTTTACACATAAACGCAATCCTCGGCCGATCTTTTGGCGTTTATCTAAATCGCTGGATGATTCAATTAAAGTGCAAATCTGAAAGACATTAGGGTTATCCCATCCTTCACACAATGCAGAGTGAGAGAAAATGAAGCGAAGATCAGAATTAAAACTCAGCAGGTATTCCTTATCTCTCATAATGAGATTGAAGGTGTCATCATCCTTTGCGGTTTTTCCTGTTGTGTCTACTTCCATCTCGAATTTATCCTTCTTGTTTGAAGCTTTACTCTTCTTGTCAATGGAGAAATATCCATTATGTATTTTGGCAACATCAGTGTCATGAGCCATCAAACTTTGATATTTCGGTCTACTGATAAGCTTCTTGTACTCTTCTTCAAACATGACACCATATTTCCCAAGCGAACGATTGCCCTCTTCATCATAAACGCGATAGTTGGAAACCTTGTCAATAAAGAAAAGGCTGAGAACTTTAATTCCCTGTGGGTTCAAAACCATCTCTTTATCAAGATGAGATTCTATTGTCATTCGAATTTGCTCCCTCTTTATCATGTCATCACCTACACTACCAATAGGGAAGCCTTGCTTCAAAACTTTATCGTTGCTGGTGAAAGAGAGATTCCACAAGTCACCATCAAACCAAATATCCTCTACAATGAAGCCCTCATACTGTTCGCGCTTCGTTTTATCAAAGAGGTCATCATATTGTTTTACCCAGATTTTCTTTCTGCCCACTTTCCCCTTGTTCAGGCAGTCAACCTCAATTTGTGCCTTGATTCCATTTGTGTTGTCAACCTTAATAAGCTTTGCGTATGCTTCGTTTTGGAAATCCTCTACAGCGACAGTTGCTACTTCTATCTGTTTTACCAACTTCTTTTCATAGGCATCTACAGAATCCAGCCGGTACATCATGTTATAAGGATTGCGATGTGTTGCTGAATATCTAAGACAGCATAAGGGATTCAATGAAGCAATGGCCTCCTTGGACTTTGGGGTATTGTCAACACTCTGTGGCTCATCAATGATGACGATTGGATTGGTTTCTTTAATCAAATTAATAGGTTTGTATCCCAATTGATCATTATAGCGATGGATGATGTTCGACTTATTACTCTCGTCATCATTCTCAAAACTTTTTCTGAAAGCATCGATATTGATGACCATTATCTGAATAGTATCTGCAGTTACGAATGAACGAACTTGATCCAATTTACTTGAGTCAAAAACAAATGAATCGTAAACCACATTTTCGTAATCACCACGAAAATGGTCGCGTGTAATGGTCAGAGTTTTTTTCTTTCCTTCCTTAATTGCTATGCTTGGAACAACAATAATAAACTTAGTGAACCCATATCGTTTGTTCAGTTCAAAGATTGATTTCAGGTAAACGTAAGTTTTACCCGTGCCTGTTTCCATCTCTACAGAAAAGTTCATTCCATTTTCTGCAAAGCTCGTTTCTGTAGATTGGGGAAGGCCATTCTTCAATTGAATGGCTCGCATATTGGCCAAAATATCTTCCTGAGATATTTGCAATGCGTTTCCAATACCAATATTATTCAAACGGCCCCTGTTGTCTGTCAAGGAGAAAATATTTTGAAAGGTTTCTTCACCTTCAAAAATATCGCATATACTACTGATGGCCTCATTCTGATAGTCAAGGTCATTCTCAAATTGCAGAATCATTTGTTTACTCATACAGCTCCCTATTAGATAGTGGTAACATTGTCTATACCGTGTTGTTTCAATATAAGAATGGTATTCGACTTTATCTCGTCGCCTTTCTCGCCATTGAAACCAGTATCTTTGAATACCACGCGACACTTGATGTCTGAGCCTTCCTGCTTTACTTGTTTCCACAATTGCCCAATACCTTCTGCTAGTTCAATATTCAGATGGTCAGACAAACACACAATAAGTTCACCATCTCCTATTTCATAGACTTTCTCGCCAGCGACATCGTGTTCATTGATTTTGGCAGTTAAACTTAATCCCAATTTCAATAGCAGTTCAGATAGTAAATCTTCATCTGTTCGGTCTGTCTTTATATTAAAAAGAGACTGTTCCAATGATTCTTCAAGATGGTCAGGATTGCTGTCCCAGGCATTAATATTTGAGCTATCGAGTTTATAAACTTTGAAACCAGTATCAAGATCTTGAGTGGTAAGCGGACTAGCCTCTTTTATCATTTTGCCAGCTCTTCTTATTCGTTCTTTACCAATTTCACACAGGTTATTATATCCTTCTTTTCGAGCGACACTCTTTTCTCCAGTTGCCTCTGGCAATTGTACCAAAATGTACTGGCGCTTACCTTGAGTTACTGAATTAAGTTCCATCACAGCATGCGCAGTTGTCGCTGACCCAGAAAAGAAATCTAAAATAATATCGCTCTCGTAATCAGGAATTATATATTGAATAAGATCCTTTATATCCGATACACTCTTGGGGTTTTCGAAAACTCTCTTCCCATCAAATATCTTGTTAAATTCTTGGGTCGCGGTTTGAGCATAACTAAAGCGGACACTCCTCATTACCTGTTTGTCATATTCGAATAGATTTCTCCTTATCCTTGGTAATGTGGTTTCGTCTTCACCAAAAACGACACGCCCATGATCTATCTCTTCTTTCATTCTTTTGGGTGTTGGGAACCTCCAGCCAGCATCAGGACATTTGCAAGGTTTTTGAGTTATGGGATGCAAAACAATATATTTTGGGCCACCTCCGCCAGGCCAACTAATGTTACCATCATCTCTGTACGGTCCCTTTTCATCAACCTTCGTAAATCTTGCCAGTGGTTTCTTCTCATCATCATCTGGCCAGGATGAATACAATTCCTTCAAACCCTTATTAACCTTCACCCAGTCATCGTTATATTCTTTCCTTAATCTGTTGAATTCTTCACGGACCAAATCCACCCCTTCCTTTGACTCTCTAAATACCAATCCATTTTCTTTGTAGTACGAAATATTCTTGAAATATGCTAATATATATTCGTGACCTACAGAGAAGAACTTAGCATCATTCTTTCTATTCTTATCGTATACCAAACAAGCTATAAAATTTATAGAGCCATAAATTTCATCGCATATTTTGCGAAGATTATTAACCTCACTATCATCTATTGAGATAAAAATAACGCCATCTTCGGTAAGCAGATTCCTTGCCAATTTCAGACGAGGGTACATCATATTAAGCCATTTGGAGTGGAAACGTCCATCGCTGTCACTCAATGCCTTAGTTGAAAGACTTCTATCTTCTCCAATTTGCTTTAGGTAGTTCTCAAGATTATCCTTATAATTGTCTGTATATACAAAGTCCTTACCTGTATTATAGGGTGGATCAATATAAATCATCTTGATTCGTCCATGATAACTTTTCTGCAAAAGTTTCAAAACTTCAAGATTATCACCTTCTATATACAGATTCTCTGTTGTATCCCAGTCTTTGCTTTCCTTTCTACAGGGGCGCAAAGTACCAGAACATCTTTTCTGAGCTTCACGACGAGCATTTGCTTTACCCGCCCAATTCAGGCAGTAGCGCTCCTCAGCTATGTCTTTATAGTTTCCCAGCAGGTCATTCAGGGCTTCGAAATCCAACTTGCCTTCTTTCACAACTTCTGGGAATAGCTGCCCCAATTGATTTATATTCTCCTGAACCAAATCAAGGCTTAATCCCTCCTCAATTCTTCTGCCAATAGGTGTCGTTGTATCTGTATTCATTGTTATAACTATTATCTTTTTATTCTTCTTTCTTACTACTCTCCTCGAACACTCTTTGTAGCTCTTCCTTTGGTGGCAGAGCTTTCAGGAGTTCAGGGTCCATTTCGTCAGCCGTCTTATAGGTGGCGACACCCATAGGCTGGCGGAAATCTTGCATAATATACCCTGCATAGTCCTTATCCGCATTCTTGCAGAGGATGATGCCGATTGGTGCTTCTTCGTGATCGCGACGGTCATCATCGTTCAGGATACGTAGGTAAGCACTCAACTGCGCAAGGTAGGCAACCTTGAAACCACCATTTTTTAACTCGAAAACCACGGTTCGGTTCAAATCACGATTAAAGAATAGCAGGTCTATCCAGTGGTCGTGTCCCAACTTGTCGAAGTGTACCTGACTGCCAGAGAAAGTGAAACCACGCCCGAAGGTCATAATGAAGTTCTTCACATTGTGGACGATATTGCTTTCTATCACGCTTTCGTCTATGTCCTCATCATGCATGCCTAGTTCCTCTACGTTGATAAAGTCAAGCAGATACTCATCCTTGAACATCCGAATGGCGCGATACGCTTGTTTGTAGTCTGGGATGGTAGCAAGAAAGTTGTTGGGCATCTTATCCTGATGGTGATAGAGATCTTGACCGATAACCTTCTCAACATCTTCAACAGTTGCCTTATACATATCTGCATACTTCATATAGAAGATACGCTCTTCGTAGGTCTTCACCTTGGCCAATATAGCGACATGATGGGTAAAACTGATGCTTAGAAATTCACGTAATGGGAAGTTGGGCAGATTCGCCAATTGCAATTGGCGAATTTCACTGTCAGCTTTAAAATCATCAGTTGCGACAGATGTTTTAGTGTTAATTTGTGTAAATTCATCAGTTGCAACTGATGATTTAGAGGAAAGCATCTGAATTTCATCAGTTACGACTGATGAATTACTTTCAAGCTGTCTCCATTCCTCATAGAATGTGCGCATATTACGCATGCTGGTAGCTGAAAATCCACGCAGACCTGGCAGTTCCTTGCGCAATTGACTACTGATGGTTTCTATAGCACCAGTACCCCATTTCTTCTTTCGCGTGTTGGCCGAAACATATCTGCCAATACCATAATACAAAGCCAGTTGCTCCTGGTTTACAGCCTTGGCAGCTCGGGCCTGGCTTTGCAGTATCGCGGTTTTGATGATATCCACCGCGTTTTGATAATCTTTTATTTCGTTCATCGTTCTTACAATCTTAAGGAGTTACTACCTGCTTTGTTTCCTGAGAGAGTAGGTAGGACTTGTATTCACGTACTATCAGTTCCCTTATGTCAACCTCTAACAAATCAGATATCTTTAGCAGGCTGTTTAGGTCTGGCTGTGAGGAATTGGTACACCATTTTGACACAGTAGATGGGGTTACACCCAACTGCTCTGATAGCCATTTGTTGGTTCGCTTCTTTTCAACAAGCACCAGTTTTATGCGATTTATATCACTCATAATTGTAGGTTTAATGCCACAAAGATAGTGAATTTATTTCAATTTCTCGCATTTTCGATTAAAATCTCATAGAAAATCATTCGTTTTTATGTTTTTTTAGGTCAAAAAGGGATAAAAAAGGACTGACAGCCTGATACTGCCAGTCCCATTTGAAAGAGAGAATACGCGGTTTACTCCATGTCGCCGCTTTCACCGCCGCCACCGCCAGGTTCAACCTTGCTGTAGGTGCGACTGGTCACTGAGCTGCTATTACCATCCTTGATGGCGATGGCCTTCACAGTGGTAGTCTCAGTCAGGGTCAGTGGGCCGCTGTAGAGCGTACTCTGAGCCGTGGGCTGGCTACCATCAGTGGTGTAGCGAATCTCAGCGCCGGCAGGGCCAGACATGCTTACCTGAGTTGACTCCGTGAACTGGGTGTTTCCGCTGAATGTCGGGGCAGTCACGCCCTGCGTTACGGAGCCAGAACCGCTGTTACCACCAGTGTTGCCGCCAGAAGTGTTGCCACCCTCGTTCTCACCAGTAGAGTCGGTGTTCTCCGGCTCCTCGACGGTGCCGTCATCAGAGCTGGTCACGCGCTTCACCTCGTTACCATTACGGTCGTAGCAGGTGATGACGATAGCTGTGTTCTTCAGTTCGTCCTTCAGATCAGTCGATGGGGTGAAGATGATGCGACGGGTCTTGATAAGCCCAGACTTGACATCGTTCACATTCTCAACCGCAGTGGCAGACAGACCGAAGCGCATGGTACCCAGGCCGGGCAGCGCAACCGAGTGACCCTCAGTGGCCCATGCCTTGATGACCTGGCCAGCAGCATCCCAACAGGCCTGCATCACACCTTGGCTCACACCCGAGCGAAGCGCAGCTTCACGTATTACCTTGTCCTGAGCGAGTGAA
>Ga0326513_10003434_pt1 | contig 11497 bp, 11 predicted proteins | sample 2_2465_0518_D_FD_203654 | JGI IMG/M metagenome (GOLD analysis project Ga0326513, IMG submission 203654) | Bovine rumen microbial communities from UC Davis, California, United States - 2_2465_0518 | ecosystem: Host-associated > Mammals > Digestive system > Stomach > Rumen | place: USA... | reverse complement strand
TGCTGTGGCAGATGAAAAAATCTCAGTAATTCCCCGTCCTGTCAAATTTGATTTTATCCGGAAAACCATTGCAGATGCTTCCAATATCAGACTGCTTTATATCGGTTCGGTACGAAAACAGAAAAATCATGCCGGAGCTGTCACCATGATGAAATATCTGACAGAATACTGCCCCGATGCAAAACTAATCTGCTGTGGTGCGATTCAGGAGAATTCTCTTTATGAAGAATGTCAGTCGCTGATCAGTAAATGGGGACTGGAAAAAAATATTGAATTTCTCGGAAACTGCTCCCGCGAAGAATTGAGCCGGATTATCCGGACATGCGATATTAATATTTCTGTATCCAATAGCGAAACATTCGGAAGAGGCATCTATGAGGGCATGGCCGCCGGCCTTCCCACTGTTGTGCTGAATCGGCTGGAATGTGTCAGAACAGCAGATACTATCAGCGTATGTCCTGTAATTGCTTCAGATTATGCCGAAATGGCATATAAAATACAAGAACTGATTACACATCCGGCAGAGTACCTGCTGGAGAGTAAAAAAGGCGAAATACTCCAGAAAGAGCTTTCCAGTGAAAAAATCTATACGCTTATCAGAAAAGCAGTATTATACCGGAGGTCATGAAAAATGAAAATCATATGCGCATCAATTGAAACAGAAATTGCTGACTGTTATGCAAATTATAAAATGATCAGACAGATTATTGAAAATGCTAAAACACAGAATGCTGATATGCTGGTATTTCCTGAACTGTGCATTACAGGCTATTCTTGCGGAGATATGTTCTATCATCCTGATTTGCTGGAGGCCGCTTCGGAAGTGCTGCTGAAAACAGCGGCACTCACCTGCAATACTGATCTGCTCTGCTTTGTAGGTCTCCCGATAGCTGTGAATGATTGTCTGTATAACTGTGCTGCTGTTTTGCATGACGGCAGAATTTTAGGAATCGTTCCGAAATGTTATCTTGCAAATACAGGAGAATATTACGAAAAACGATGGTTTTCAAGCGGTTGGGACTGTAATGCGGAAGAAGTCCGGATAAAAGATCATGTTATCCCGTTCGGACGGATGATGTGTTTTGAAGATACCAGCAGCAGTATGAAAATTGGTGTGGAAATCTGTGAAGATATGTGGGCACCGATCAGCATTTCAGATATTCTTTCTGTTTCCGGTGCAAATCTGATTGTAAATCTGTCTGCAAGCAACGAAACTGTTCACAAAGAAGAACGGCGCAAAGAGATTATCAAAAATCTGTCATATAAGCAAAAATGCATTTATATCTACTGTTCAGGCGGAACAAGTGAATCTACGACAGATATTATCTACAGTGAATATAAGGGAATTTATGCAAGCGGTCGTCTGATCTGTGAAAATCATCTTACTGATCCGGATTCCAGAATATTGACATGCGAGACAGAACTGCATGAAATTCTGGCAGAGAGAAGAAAAAATAATATCAGTCACAGCTGTCTGCCTTATTTTAAAGCGGATATGCATCACATTTCCTTTTCAAAGAAATACTGGCATGAAACAGCCGGCAAAGCTGAAATGCGTGAGCCTTTTCTTGGAGGCCTTTCGCCTGATACAGTATCAGAACGCACAGCATTTTTACAGCAAAAAGCTCTGCTGAAAAAAATGAAATATACAAAAAGAAAAAAAATTGTCATCGGTGTTTCCGGCGGTCTGGATTCCACTGCTGCCCTGCTCTCCTGTACAGCTTTATTTAAAAGCCAAAAGATGGAACTCAGCAATATCATCGGCGTTTCCATGCAAGGCCCAGGAACAACAGAACGAACACACGGGAACGCTCATAAATTAATGCAATTATTGCAGATTTCTGAACTGGAAATTCCGATTACAGATGCAGTCAGCCGTCATCTTGAAAATATCGGTCAGCCGGAAGGCCTTTATGATATTACGTATGAACAGACACAGTCAAGAGAACGTACAAAAATATTAATGGATCTTGCCAATAAAGAAAATGCCTTAGTCATAGGCACGGGAGATATGTCCGAATTCGCACTCGGATGGATGTCATATTCCGGAGATCAGATTTCTATGTATGCTCTTAACTGCGGAATTCCCAAAACTATTATTAAGCACATGACAGAATGGTATGCAGAGACAGCGGAAAATGCAGAAATCCGTGAAATCCTGAAAGATATTCTCGGCACTCCTGTCAGTCCGGAGCTTCTGCCTTTGGATAATGACGGAAAACAAAAGCAAAGCACAGAACGTCTGGTAGGGCCTTATCTTCTGCATGATTATTTTCTTTATCATTTTATTTCTGATTATAGCAATATTATTTCGCTCTATAAAAATGCATGCCGGACATTTCCGGAATATCGGGAGAAAGATATTAAGCGATGGCTGGAAATTTTTATCACACGCTTTTTTACAAGACAGTTCAAGAGAACCTGCTTTTCTGACGGCATCCAGATATTTGATGCAGGACTGTCTCCGCGAGGTTACTGGAGAATGCCCAGTGATCTGTCCCCTGAACTGCTGCTGCATAAACTCAGAGAACTGAAATAATATTCAGTAAAAAACAAAAGGAGTATTTAAAAATGAAACAAATTCCGACACTGAAACAAGCATGGCTTCATACAATGCGGGAAATTCTCAATCCGGAGCTTTCCTGCAAAGTGGAAGATTATGCAGAAATCAGAGATTATCAGATTTCTTTTTCTTTCGATCATATTTATGATCTGAAAGCAGATAAAAATATTTTTCAGGATTATCTTGAAATGCATAAAGTTTTTTTCTCGAATGAAAAAAACTGCTTTGGTCATAACTATGCAGATGCGATATTAGTACCTACCCGTAAATATGCCGATCCGACTGAAGCAGTTTCTGAAATCCTCCGGAATAATCAGACAACCCGCAAGGCTGTTATGACATTTATTCCCTATGATGAAATGAAAATTCCCTGCATCAGTCTTATTCAGTTTCTGGTCAGAGATGATATTCTTAATATTACTTATTATGCAAGAGGACAGGATGTTTATCGCAAATTCCCGTGCGATGCAATGTGCATTGCAGAATTCGGAGAGAAAATCGCTGAAAACAATCACTATCTGTTAGGAACTGTCACAGCAGTGATTGTCTCGGCACATGTCTATTTCCATGATTTTGAACAGGCCAAACAGCGCATTGCAGAAGCAGACCGCTGTGTCATCTTTACCGGAAACCTGAATAAATATAATTCTTATTCAGAAATGCTGCATGAACATGAGATAGATATTTATACCGCTCCGCTGGATATTCCTGAAATCCAGTCTTCTGACTGGAAAACAGTCATCAAGGCAAAAGCAAAGTATGCTTATGAACAGCTCAAATTTCCCGTATGGGTGGATGATGTCAGTCTTGAACTTGATGCTTATCCCCTGTTCCCTGGGCCATATACAAAATCTGTCTGGAAACAGATCGGCATTGAAGGATTGAAACTGCTGCTGACCGGCAAGCCGGATACCGGCAGAATCATGTGCAGAATGTGCAGATATAACGGCTCTGAATTTGAATGCGTTTCCGGAGAAAACAAAGGCAGACTTTGTTTTGACCGTCCTGTAGAAAATGAAAAAATGCCTTTGAATTCTATTTTTGACGGTGAAGGACATATGGCGCACAGAACCAAGGCAATCCAGAAATTAATCAATAAAGAGACTGAAATTATTTAAAATCAGATTCTGATACGAGGTGTGTTTCTATGACTTCTGTACTGGACTATCTTGAATTTCATGTCGCACATCATTGTAATCTGAACTGTAAAGGATGCGGACATTACAGTAATTTTGTAAAAGAAGAATTTCCATGTTTTTCACAATATTCTGAAGATGTATCCAGATTAAAACAGCTTGCAGACCAGATTCAGGAAATAAGACTTCTTGGCGGTGAACCTCTTCTGAATCCGGAACTTCCGAAATTTATTCAGGTGATCCGGAATGCATATCCTGATGCAGATATACGGGTTGTCACAAACGGTCTTCTGATTCCTAAAGCAGAGCCGGCAGTATTCCAGATGATGCGGAACTGTCATGTCAGATTTGATATTTCACAATATCCTCCTGTCAGACAATGTCTGGATAAAATTCTCGCACGCTGTGAGGAAGAATCTGTACTGTTCAGAGTTTCGCCCGAAGTACAGACATTCTGTCGGTTTGAAGATACTGCTGTTCCGGAAGATGCACAGGAAATCTATCATAACTGTCAGCTGAAACGCTGTCATATGATGCTGGAAGGAAAAATAGCAGTCTGCCCTATTCCGATTCTCCGGTATAAATTTCAGGCATATTCATGGGATCATATGTTTCCGGAAGATGTTATTGATTTATATAATCCGGTTCTTACCGGTGAAAAACTGATACAGCTTTTACATCAGCCATGCAGATTATGTGCCTACTGCGGCAGTCATAACGAGCTTTTTGCATGGGAAGGCAATTATCGCAAGCGATAAGAAAGGAACTATCATGTTAGAACAGAAATTTTATTTTGGAAAAAAAGTTCTTGTTACTGGTCATACCGGCTTCAAGGGTACATGGCTGTGCAAAATGCTACTGCATCTTGGTGCAGATGTCTGCGGTTATGCACTTGAGCCTGAGCCGGAACAGAAACTGTTTGCACTGTCAGGAATCGAAAAGCAAATGCATTCAGTTTATGGCGATATTCGCGATGAACAGAAATTATTACAGGTATTCAAAAAATTTCAGCCTGAAATTGTCATACATCTTGCTGCGCAGCCGATTGTCAGGGAATCTTATATCCGGCCGAAATATACTTATGAAACAAATGTCCTCGGCACATTGTATCTGATGGAATGTATCCGCAGCACTTCGTCTGTTAAATCTGTACTTAATGTCACAACAGAGAAAGTCTATGAAAATAAAGAACAGCCTGATGTTCTGATTGATGAATCTTGTCCGCTTAACGGCTATGATCCGTACAGCAATTCCAAATCATGCAGTGAATTCATTACGCAGACTTATCACCGATGCTTTTTTAAACAGACAGACTGTGCAGTTTCTACTGCAAGGACTTCCAATGCAATCGGCGGCGGAGATTTTTCTCCGCACAGAATCATTGCAGACTGTGTCCGTGCGGCAGCGGCGCATGAACAGATTATTATCCGGAATCCTGATTCTTCAAGGCCCTATCAGTATGTTCTTGAGCCGCTTACGGTATATCTGGAAATCTGTCAAAAACAATTCTCTGATAAGAGTTTTGAAGGCAGCTATAATATCGCACCTGATGCAGGGGTTTCTGCAAGTAAATTAGCATCTGTATTCTGTCAGAAATGGGGCGAGGGGCTTTCATGGAAAGTTCAGAGAGATGACGGCCCTTATGAAGCTGCTGTGCTTCTGGTTTCCAATCAGAAACTGAAATCTGTATTCGACTGGCATCCCAGATATGATTTTGAAACTGCTATTGAAAAAATTGTAGACTGGGAAAAAATATATCTACAGTCCCCTGAACGCATTGCTGAACATATGAATCAGGAAATCGCAGATTATTTAAAAACGGAGTGAATATAATGAATTATCAGGATATTACAGTTTTATGCCTCTGGAATCCATGGAAAGGCGGATATCAATGCTTTGATGTATTCAATCAGGAAATTATTTCCGCACTTGATCAGATGCATGTACATTATTTGACTGCACATACGCCGGAAGAAGCTGTCAGACTTTACCAGACAAACCGGATTGATTTTTCTTTCTGCATTGGTCAGTATTGCTTTTTTTATAATAACATCCCGCTTTATGATTATTTTCATGTGGTAAATTACGAATGGGTGATTGATAATCCTTTCAAGTATTCTGAAAATACAGTTTCTCCTTATCATCGGCTTATTATGATTGATGATGAATTTCATCTCATGCCAGGATTCGACAGGGCGGATTATCTGACACTTTCTCTGGGAATACCGGAAGAATCTTATTCCAAAACAGCAGAAAGGATCCCTGCTGTTCTGGTTCCATGGAAAATTAAAAAACTTTCTGTTCTTGAATCCAATATTGCACAGAGTGATATGCGGGAACAGTTATTTGATTTTATAGATCATTTTGATTATGATGCTTCTTATATCCGTGCACTGACAGCGTATTTCCGTACACATGAGATTGCTGATCAGATTTCATTTTTCATGCTGTCCAATGATTATATCCGTCTGAAAAAACGGATAGATATGCTCAGTGCAATCCGGAATTATCCGATTGTTATTGCCTCTGATGAAAAAATTGAAGAACTGAATAATGCTAATATTTCCTACGTGCCGAAAGGAAATTTCCTGACAACACTCGCATTGCAGAAGCAGTATCGCTATGTTCTGAATAATAATCCTAATTACGATATGTGTCTTCATGACAGAGTAGGTCATGCTGTTTCCAATGGTGCAGCAGTGGTTTCTGACAGAAGCAGTCTTTTGAAAAAACTGGATTTTCCGCTGACAGTACCGCATTCACAGTTTTCTGAACTGGATCAGATATTATATGCTGCTGATGACTCTGCTGCTGAAATTGCCGCTGTACAGGATGCATGTACCAAAGAATTCCGCATGAAAAGAACAATGGAAAAATTAATTCAGCATTATCAGCTCTGGACTGATAAAACATATTGATGAGGTAAAAAAATTGAATTATACTTATCTTCCCGAAATCCAGCATTTCGATGCAGAATCTGTCTCTTCTGCTGATCTGGTAATTTATTATTCAATGCATCCGTCTTTTGCAGCAAATATATTTTCAGACGGAAAAATGATCGGATGGCTTTCCATGCAGGATTTTATTCATAATCATTGTGCTTATCAGCCGGATTTACTACGCAGGGAGTGGCTTTCTTCTTATACAGATTATATTACAGATCATAAAAAAATAACTGCTTTCTGGAATCGCTGTCCGGAAGTACGTTCTGTTGCTGTGGGTTCTCCTGAAAAAATTACAGGACAATTCATCAAAGCCGGAAAACATCGCTACAGTTTTGAGACACGGAAAAAATTAGATGCGCTCAGACTGCTGAAATATTATGAACCTGAATTAAAACAATTCTTCCATTTCCGCAGACTGAAAAAAATCGGCATCGTTGTACCGGATGGATATGAATCTTATGTACCGGACTGCTTTTCAGTCTGCACTCTCAATGAAACAGCAGATTTTGATCTTACGGCAGATTGCTTTCTGATGGAAGATTTCCGGTGTTTTTATCCTGATCTGATTCCTGTTGATGAAATACTGTCCTGTGCACTGCTTCTGGAAATCAGTAAAAATACTGCACTGATGAATCATATGTTTTTTATTGATGAACCTGAAATTGATTATACAGCATTATATCCTGATGAAGCAGAAATGCTGTCGTGTGTCAAGAATCTGAGCCGTGCTCTCCGGAATACAGATTATATTCAGAAAGCCTATGCAGATTATCCCAAAGACAGAAAATATCTGGAACGCCTTGGAAAAGATGTCTATCATTCTGTGATTATTTCCAATAACGGCGTATATCGTTATATTCTGACAGCAAAACTGAAAGGCGAATTTGATCACTATCGTCTTACACCTTCCAATCAGAATCATCCCAATCATATTTACTGTTACGGGCCGTGTATTTGCTATTCTATTTTTACCAGTTCTCACAGTACAATTGAAGAATATCTACAGCAAAAGCTGAATGAAAAAAATATTCCCTTTGATGTGAAAAACTGCGGCATTCCCAATGGAGTCAATCTGCTTAATGATCTGCTTTTGTTTATTTACAGTGAACATGCATCGACAGCCTATCATATATTTATTAATCGTTTTGGAAATCTAATCAGATCTTTCTTACAGGAAATCCGTGCAAATTACAGTACACTGACATCTGCTTTTCTGAATCAGCATTATTGTTTCTTCAATGAAAATGTACATCTGACACCAAAAGGAACAAAGCTGACAGCAGAAAAAATCATGAATACTATTTCATTCAATCCTGATACAGTTCTGTTCTATTCATTGCATCTCCGGAGAATTCAGCCTGATCCTGATTATTACCTGACAGAACATCATATTGAACAATATCAGGAATTTCTGCGCCATATCACAGCAGATCAGCATGGAATAACAGGCTTTCTGCATATTAATGCCAATCCCATGACAAACAGTCACGCCCGTATGATTGATGCCGCCGCCGCACAATGTGATACTCTTTATATATTCGTAGTTGAAGACCGTGATGATGCACTGCCTTTCTATGACAGATTCCAGATGGTAATGACATATTGTCAGAAATATAAACATGTAACTGTGCTTTCCGGTTCATATTTTATCGGATCAAGATATACTATGACTGCATATTTTAACAAACAGTATGATATGGAATTCATGCCGGAAACTGAAATCAGAAACTTTGACAGGCTGATTATGCCGATTTTAAATCCTGATATAATATTCATGTTCTCTGAACCGGATTCTGTTCCTGAAAAACAGCTGTTCGATGCCTATAAAAATTATATGACAGAAAAAGGAAAATTGCTGAAAGGAATTCCAAGACAAGTATTCAACGGAATTCCTGTATCTTCCTCCGAAGTAAGAAAGCTGCTGAAACACAGAGAATTTAATACTATCCGTGCAATGGTTCCTCCGCATGTATTTCGTTATCTTCAGCAGCTTTCTCCGGAAGAGATCGAAACATGCTGAATATTAAAAATATTAATTGAAATGAGTGTATTCCATGACTGTTGAACAATGCAGCAGAATTATGCAGTATCTTGATCAAAAATTCAGCCCGCAGGATGTTTCAGACTATGGACTTGAATTTATCCCGATGTCAGATCAGCAAAAATGCCGTGTAACTATATCAAATTCTGACGGATCACAGTATTATAGTTTTTTATCTCATATCGACAGCGAAAATTTTAATCAGATATTGTATAAACAAACAGCTTTATCCATTGCATTTCTGATTCAGATGCAGGATAATCACGAAGCATATGCCGGACAAAAATTACATCTTGGCAGATACCAGAATACAGAAATTGAATGGACAATTCTTCAAAAATCCGGAAGCAGATTGCTTCTGCTTTCTTCTTCCGTCCTGTGCGAACGGGAGTTCCGTCATGACTGGAACACAGAAAATGCCGGAAGCTGGGAAAAAAGTGATATTAGGAAATGGCTGAATACTGTATTCTATGAACAGGCATTCTCGGCAGATGAAAAAATACTGATAGCTGATAATCATTCAGATCAGGTTACATTGTTAAGCAAAACAGAAGCTGAAACTCTGCTGACAGAAACTGAACGAATGGCTGATAACTGGTGGTGGCTCAGAACAGCATATTCCTATGGAGACAGTTATATCTGGTATATCAATCACGGCGGTTTGCTCAATGGCAATCTGGCATGTAAAAAAGGCGGAATCCGACCAGTTATTATAATAGATTCCAGACAAGATTCATCCGGCAGAAATAGTCTGAAGCTAATTAAAAAATGATAATAAAAAATACCAATATGCAGAACTGCCTCAGAGTTATTAAACTCTGAGGCAGTTGTTTTTAAATAATATGCTTCCGAAGCCAGATTAGTATCTGTCCGGCATCATATGTTCCGGAAGCTGTTCCCAGAACAAGCTGTATGAGTTCTTCATCCTGATAGCTGATTTCAATTCCGTTCAGCATCAGGAATACAAGCATTGCATGTGTGCCGATTCTTTTATTGCCGTCAGCAAACGGATGATTTTTGATCAGACCATATCCCAGACGAGAAGCCTTTTCAAGTACAGAGGGATACAGCTTGATTCCCGAAAAAGTCTGAAACGGTGCATTCAATGCCGAATCAAGCAGACCCTCATCACGAATTTTGTCAGAACCGCCGGATACTGCAATCAAATGTCTGTGCATAGAAATAATTTGTTCTTTTGAAATCTGTTTCATTTTGCCAGCTCCTTGTAAACTTCCGCATTGCGTTCGATCAGTTTTTGAGAAATTTCTGTTATTTCTTGATCTGATACAATCTGTAAAGAATCGGCTTCCTGAAATTCCATAATCAGATAGCGAGGAGTGTCATTCTTGAGAATCACGGCAGAACCATATTGATCAACCAGTTTTGCAACTCCGGAAAAATTCTGAACAGCTTCTGTCATAGAGACGACAGTATTTGTGTCAATATTCATACAAACACCTCCTTGCTTTTATTATAGCATACTTTGCAGACAAATGTCAATTCCTGATGAAAAATCAGAAAATATTTCTGATTTTACTTGATTTTATACAGAAACTGTGTTATAATTATTAAAAATTTATTTTTATCAGGAGGATTTTCTTATGTTTGAAGAATATAAATGGCTTGAAACATATCAGCCGGAAAATGAAAAGGATTTAAGAGATATTATCTGGGATTTGGATCGTCAGGCAGAAAATTTGTCATATGATATTATGGAAGACGAAAGTTATAGTAAATCTGAAAAAGAAGCACTCCGGAGAGAATATAATTATATCAATGATCTGATTTCTATGTTATGCAGCAGGCGGAATAAATTATTCGGAAATAAGTAAATTTTTAAATCAGAAATATATCACTCATTCTGTTTCTAAAAAATAGTATGAGTGATATATTTTTTTATAGCATCATATATATTGCTCTGAATTGCAGGGCAATACAGAAAAAATTTGTATAATATTTCATCTTGACATTGACGCTGCGTCAAGTGATATAATAAAAATGGTGATGCAAATGAATGAATTAAAAACAATAAACGAGGTCAGCAAAATACTTGATATGACTTCACGTACAATACGCTATTACGAACAATGCAGACTGATCACAACTGTCCGTACCAGCGGTACCAGTCCTCGGAAACTTGATTCTGAAAATATCGGGCGGCTGCGCCGGATTCGCTTTCTCAGGAAACTAGGATTGTCACTTGATGAAATAGCAGATGCAATTCAAAGCGAAAACAAAGCAACAGAAACGATCTATCGTAAAAATGAAGAATTCAAAGCAGAAATCAACGCTTTGACAGAACGGATCTATCTGCTTGAAGAAGTGCTCGATGCCGCTGAAAAAGGCAGAAATATCTATTCAGCAGAGCAGATGTTCCGAAAATCTTCCGATCATGCCGATATGCTCCGGATTGCTGCTGATTGTACTAAACTGATACTGGAAGGCAGATTCTCAGAACTGAAAAATTATCTGAATGCGGATATGAGAAGATTGCCGCCGGATTTCTTTGAAACTGCATGGAAAACACATACCGAATCATGCGGAAATTTCATATCCGCAGGAGAACAGAGCGTTTCCGGAAATACTGTCATCAATAAACTTTATTTTGAAAAACTTGGTGTAATTATCAGAACAGATATATACGGCGAGATAGTGACCGGTGTAGTATTGCAGCATTTTAAACTGATAGGCGATTGCAAAATGCAGAGCCAAGATAGTAAAAGGAAGTGATGAAAGAAATATGAGAATGAAAGAGTGGATTTTTCAGGTGTGCAAAGAAAAAACAGGCACAACAAAAAGACCGATGGGACAT
>Ga0326513_10003432_pt1 | contig 11505 bp, 17 predicted proteins | sample 2_2465_0518_D_FD_203654 | JGI IMG/M metagenome (GOLD analysis project Ga0326513, IMG submission 203654) | Bovine rumen microbial communities from UC Davis, California, United States - 2_2465_0518 | ecosystem: Host-associated > Mammals > Digestive system > Stomach > Rumen | place: USA... | reverse complement strand
TCAGCAGCATAAAAAAGGAATTGGTTTAATGTGAGATTATGTTCAATAAGGAAATCACCAAATTCATCAAACCGTACTCCTAATTGTTGTTCGGTTTCGATTTCTTTAGCCTCTTTTTCTTTTAAATCATTCTCTGCTTTATTCTCTAAGTATGCATCAAACATAGCATCTAAAGTAACTAAAGCAGTCATAACCTTATCTTTCACTTGGTCTTTACTATAACTAAAGATAGTGCCATCCACATCAACTTTAACTTCACCAATCTTTTTACAACTGTCATTGATGAATGCACTGTTTTTATTCATAATTCCTGGAGCTTTATCCCCACTCCATCTTTCAAGGATTGTTTCATCATCATATAAAATATAAGTGTAAGTTTTACCATTTTGCTCAACACCTATTTTAAATGGTTTTCCTGCAAATACTGGAGTTTTTTGTTCAGGAATATTTGGAGCCATAATACTATTTCACCTCCGTTATAATTGATTAGAAAAAAAATAGAATAGATCATGTAGTTGACCTATTCTAATTTGTAGATAATCCAACTGTTGTAATCAGGATTAACTCCTTCAATGATTTTAACACCAATCCTTTCATGTTGGTCTACGAATTTAGCTAACATCTCAATGTTGATTTTATTGAACATGTTGACTTCTTCACCATTCGCATCAACTACGTTTTTTTCATCTTTCATTCTTAAAATACTGTAGATGAAGTCGAATAATGGACGGTAGAATTCAAATCCTTTATTGATTCTTTTAACATACGGATAATCTTTTTTTGGATAGTTTAGGTAACAGTTTAGGATTTCCCCGTCATCCATTACTCTTAATCTGAATGCATTGTAGGTTTTGTCTTCGTTCTCGAAGATGTTGATTTCTGGTCTACCCTCCATGGTTACTCCGACGTCTAGTTCGCTGACGTTGAAGGTGTCCCATTCTGGTTCGTACCATGATTCTTTACCTGATATTGTGTAATATTTTTTTACACTCATTTCTTCGAGTTCTTCTTCATCAATGTATTCTGCTTCAAAATCGATGTCATCGAAGCTGACTTGTTCTACTACTGGTTCTTCATTGGTTTTGGTTTTTAATGCCATAGTCTTATTCTCCTTTTAATCTGTAATTTATTAAATCGTTTATAATGTTTAATTCGTCTTCTTCTTGTTTTAATTCGTATTTAGCCATGTCGAGACGGAATCTTAATTTGTAAGTAGAGTCACTTACGTAACTGTTCCTCATTTTCTCGTTGGTTAAACCTAATTCTTTGAAATCTGTTTTCAGGTAGAGGTTGTTTTCTGCATTTTTTAATGCTCTTTCACAACTTAGTAGGTCGAAGTGTTTACTTCTTAATTGTTTTTGTCTTTTTTCTTTGAGTTGTATTAGTTGCTCTACTGAAAAACTGTACTTGGTTAAATTATCAACATTCTCCATAATTAATCACCATTTTTCCTTAATTCTTCTAAATATCCTTCTAAAAGTTCTTTTTCTTTAAATGTAATTGGAATATCTAATCTTTCAGTATGAATCCGTTTTCCGAAAATATTTTTACAATAGTTTATAAAATCTGATTCATTTTCACTCAATTCGTAGATGATTTCAACTGTTCTTTGAGCTTCTGCTCTACGATGTTTATTTTCATATAAATTATCGATGATAGTTCCTAAACTTGTAGGAGCGGGATATTTTTTAGATGTATAATAAATACCGAAATTTGAAGATTTATCATTTATTTTAAATCGAAATTTAGCATTTGTATCAGTATCTAAAAAAACATATTTAGATTCGGTTTTATCTACCATTTCCACCATAAATTACACCTCTATAAAAAAATAGTTTTTAGGAGTCGTTGACTCCTCTAAACTTAACTGTCTCCACCTTATACTCCCCTTTCGGAGTTTTAATACAATGATACTTCTCATTAACAATACTGTTAATCTTAATAACCATCTTATTAGACTGATACTCATCACTATAAATGACTTCCATATCAGCCTGACCAATGAAGATTAAATGCTTACCTGAAGATTGTAGACATCGTAGGACATCTTGGAATCTTTCAGCACGATCACTATACTTCTTCAATCCATTAGCCTTACTGACTAACATCTCCAAGTATGAAGTGACTCCATCTAATATGATAGTGTCAAATCTATCATCATCCTTAATGGATTCGACCAAGTCTTTCACGAACTTGTATGCTTTACGGTCGTTACTCAAATCTAATTCAACGATTGGAAGATTAGTGAAGTTAGTATCATCGACATCTATCACTAATGGTTTTAAATCATTGTCTTTACAGTATTTTTCTGCGAATGTTGATTTACCGGTTCCATCGTTACCGTAAATCATTACTTTTTTCTTGTCTTCTGTGCCACGGGTTTTGAATTTTAGTTCAAAACTGCCGGTGCCGAAGCTTTTGCTTTTTAATGCCATTGTTCTCATTCTCCTTCTATTTTTATCATTTCGTTTATTCTAGCCTCTGATTTTAATAAATCATCAGTAGACTGTTTCTCAAACCTTTTATAGGTGAAATTCACTCGTCCCTCAAATTCGATATAACGTACATGCTCAGGTAAACGACCCATTAAACTAATACAGATTACCTCATCCCCGTAATTCAAGGTTATGCCTTGACGATTCATTGGGATGTTTTTACCAGTTAACTGAGTTAAGAATTCAGCAATATTCTCATGTCCGATGATACTAGTGTAATTGGTATTATGGACTATGTTGATGAATTGTTCCTCAGATAATGGGGTGTTTATTATCTTCATAGAGGGGTCACGGAGCATACTATCTGAAAATCCATTCGTGATGAAAATCATTAATTCACCTCCTTTTTATCCTGTTACTATCTGGGATAATCTTTCATAATGGTTTGCTTCAGTGGAAAGGATATGTCCGTATTTCACTAATGCAAGAAATAAAAGCACACCTAAAATCAATAGGCAGATTATTATAACATACGGACATATCTTATGACAAACCATTTCAAATGTCGTTAGTTCGGTTTTCTTTTCTAGTCTAACTGGTTCCCTTTTACTAGAGGTGTGATGATTTAGAAGGGCTGTTATTAGGAAATGTAAATTCATAGAGCATTCACCTCCAGTTTAAGGTTGTCTGACCATTCGGCTCCATATCATGTGATACTTCATAGCCAATTTGAACTAGTCTGTGTTTTAAACTGTTCTTCATACCATAATCTTCAATAAAGAGTCTGAGTAGATGGTTATCATACTCGACTCTTTCAGATTCTGACATACCTTTGATAACTTCCAAGTATTTGCAGTGTTGAACTACATTAAGACAATTATTATTGTCTCTTGGAAACTCACAGACATCGAGTGGAGCAGGATATTTTGGTTCCACATCAACGAGTAACCATTCACCAGATACACGGGATTTAACCACAAAAGCAGTATCACCAGGATGAATCTCTTTGCAGTAATGGTTTAGGTCAACTGGGTAAATGTTGCCTTTACCGGATATGACCATGCAGATATTGTTGTCTTGATCTACTAGGTGGATTGTTTGTGGTATTGGATTCATTCCCATACCTCCTTTTCGATGGCTTCTAGTTCGCTATCGGATAGGAATTCGTAGTCTGTTGTTTCTGTGTATCCGTAGATGTAGTCATCTGGTGTAAAAAAAGTAGATGAGGTGTTCATACTTCCACCTCACAAACTAATGTTTCATTAGGGTAATTTGCTTCAAACCAATTATTTAAGTGACAAATATTTATACTCCTTTTAAGAAGTTTTCCTTCAAATATGATTGCATAACGTTGTTTCCCATTCTCGCATCCATATTTGATTATTCTAGCATAGTTTTTCCAACGAGGATGTCCACAACCTTTTTTATTTCTATCTTTAAGATGTAAAGCACGATGTTCGTTTTGTGGTAATGGTTCTAAATTTAAAACACAGTTGTTGGTTTTATCCCCATCGATATGGTGAATCTCAAAGAGGTCATTAGGGTCATTTATCCAATCGCCAAAATAATCTGCAGCGATTAAACGATGTAAAAATTTTGAATGATTTCCATTTTTACTAGAACTAATCCGATAATATGTATCATTATAAAGTTTTGCAGTTCCCCATTTGGTGTGTAATGTGGATGCTTCATTCATCTACACCACCACCAGTAGCGATACTTTTCACATAGGCTAATTGTCTTTTCAGAATTATTCGTTCTGTTAAAAAAGTTTTAATTTCTTCAGTAGTGAACTCTTTGCCATCTATAATGGCAATATCACCCTTATGTAATATTTTTTTCATTTTATTCACCTTGCAGGTTTTTTTGAAGTAAGTACATTTGGTACTGCCATACCGAGGTAGTTACTTCTTAATTATAGTTTAGGTCATCATAGTATATAAAAGTAACTACAATAGTTACCATAACTATTATAACTATTAAATCACATAATATTAACTATGACAATGAAATATACAAGCAAAGTTAATTATGCGAATAAGAACAATACTACATTAAAAGCAGTAGTTCCATCTGATATTGCATCTGCATTAGATTTAAATGCAAATGATACTATAAAATGGATTATAAAAAAAGAGAATGGTAAGTCAATTGTTACAATTGAGAAATTAGTATTATAAAAAAAAACACTACATACACCACATACTTTTTTTAGCCAAATCCCTTTTATATCTTAAAAAACAAGAGAACTATTCTTTGATAGTGTTCACTAAGGATTATAACTTCCCATTCGTTTAGGGACTATATTATACAAAGTGATTAAGTATATATAGCATTTTAACCATAAATAATAAATGTTTACGGAAGTCATTTTATCCTTGCAGGTAACTTGTTTTTCTTGTAAACAATATGTGACATTATGATTATTCGAGGAACTGCCATTCCAATGAGAATAATCTGATATCACATACTTAATTTACATAATACTTTTTTTGTATTTACTATCATATAAAATTTAAAGATAGAGAGAGCATTTGAAGAGTATTCTCGTGTATAGTTTGTGGTTAAAAAATAGTGGAAAAAAAATTAAATTTATCTATTCATTTTAATCAATTCTCTTTATAATTAGATATTTTATTTTTGGCTTTCCAGAACTCATATTTTAATCTGTTACTTACTGTGTCAGATACTTTAAACGTTGCTTTAACAGATGGACTCCTCATTGTGTTTAAATCTTCTTCCGTTAAATCACTTCCAGGATGTTTAAATTCTAGGTCTTCAACTTCTAATTCAATACCATCCAACATTAAGGTATGTTTTTTCTTTTTACTCATTCATACTCGCCATTAAATATTATGATTAATAAATATAATTTTGGGGACAAAACAATATAAAATTTAGGATAATACGATACTAGTCAATCATGTATTGTTTTAGGTTTTATATTGCCTCGCCTGTCAATTTTTAGTATTCTTTCATTGCGTCTTCCCATGTCATGTTCTCTAATGCTTCTATTCGACTCATCATGTTGTCATATTTTTGTTCTAGTTCATCTTTGCGGTCTGTTACTTTTTCTAGTTCGGTTTTTACTCTGTCTTCATCGCTTATTACGATGTATGGTAGTGCTTCGATGTATTCTTCTCGTAGTGTCTCGGGTCGTATTCGGATGTAGGTTTCATGTGCTATGCCGGGGATTTTACGACCTTGCAATAAATTAATATGGTCGGTTGATACTCCGGCTTCTGCTAATTGACTTGCATGATATTTCCTTAACATATGACTACGGATACGGTTCCAGTTCCCGACTTTCCCTAATTGGAAGTGTTCGTTTAATCGTTCAAATATAGTATTGAAGTATCGTTCATGTATCTTGAACAAGGGTTGGTTACGGTGTAGTATTTCTGTCCTTGTTAATAAGTAGGCATTAATGCTTTTCACGGCTTCGTGGCTACAAAAGGTAACATATTGTTGACCAGTCTTCTGCCTTGTTAGATGGAATTCTGGTATGATTGGTTCGGGGTTGTCTCTCATTTCCCGTATTGCATATTTGACACTATCTTGATGGCTATGATAGTCTTTGGTAGCTTCCAGGTAATCGTGTATTGTTAGGTTTAGGACATCTATTCTTGACATTCCACTGCTGGACATGAATAGTATCAGGGACTTCACAACAGGTGAACTTATGTTGATGCATTCTCGGAGTATATCACGATCAAGTAATTGTTCTGGTAGTAAGGGTTCGGTTCTACGGGCATGTTTAGTGCTGTAGTATGGTAGTGGTGGAATAGTAATTTCAAAATGTCTGTATATGGTTATGATTGCTGTTAAGTATAATTTCGCTGTTGATACATTATACTTTCCATATAAAAACTCTCTGAATGTTATGATGTATCTACGGGTATCGGTGTTTTTCCAACGGATATTATTATACTCTTCATCATCTGCAATATTCAATAAATTTGGTAGGGTTTCACCTGTGAACTTTTCATATATACCCACGACTCTCGTATATGTGGTGATAGTAGACGGGCTACTGTTTCTTTCATGGAAGAATTTTTCAAGTATCTCATCAGTTTTCATATAATATCATCTCTTTCATTTTTAGTATTTGGTTTGTGGTAGAGAGCATTTGAATAGTAATAATAGATGTTATTTTGTCGTATTGTTTAAATCAGTATGATGATATAACATCTATATTTTATTTGGATGTTATTTCTGCTTACTGCCTAAATCAACTGGTGGATATAACATCGATTAATTATTTGGATGTTATATAGTCATACTGCCTGAACCAAGATGATTAAATAACATCTACTTTTTAATGATTTACTACGAATTCCCTACCATAGATATTATATTTAGTGTAGGTGGATATTATATTTGTTATAACACTCGTTATATTGATGGTGTAAAAAAATAATACCCCACAGACTAAATGTCCATAGGGTATTCCATTAGAGGTGAAAAAAATTGTATGGTGTCCATCAACAGTAAAAATAAAACCATAATGATGAGTATGGAATAGTAAGTGATTAGAACAATCCATAGGATTGAGCGATTGATAATTATAACGTTAATTATAATATTGTTTTTATCATCTTTGATTAATTTAGTCAAAATTTAAAGTAATGATATCCTTAAAAAAATGTTTAATGTCCATCTCTCTCGTGTTTTCCACTACTATGAGGGACAGTCCACACCATCATTTTTACTGGTTTTAAAACGCATCATCTGGAACATTAATCTACTGCACGTAATCCTCATAAACCTTCTCAGATTCATCAGGTATATCGTGAGCATGACGTAATTTGTTAATGGCTATCTGTTTATCTAATACTTCATCAGTTAAACCATGTTCTTCGTAGAGTTCATCTACTTCTTTTTGTTTCTTTGCTAGATGTTCTTCCATATGTTTCACCTTGAGATTATACATACACTTTTTTGACTTATGCCATTAATGTATGATTGTTGTGTTGCTCTTGAGCGGGTTTCAATATAACCATAATATCCATTATCATAACGATTACCAAGACTGTTTAATATGCTCATTGGATTATCAGAGTCTTGTGCTACCTCATAATGGCCATCAGATAATCTATAAAGTAAATGGAAGAATAATGCTCCATTATCAATATATGATTGTATTTCTTCCCATGATAACTCGGATTTATTTCTCCAAGTCATTTTAAGGTTATACCCATATTCTCTGTTGAACCAAGCCAAACCTGTCTCTAAACCTTGATGACTAGTACCTGAAGTAGTACATCCGCAGACACTCATTAATGTAGATTCGGATAATTCAATACCAGTCAGCCTATAGATGCATTGCATGAGGCTATGAGGACCACAACTATACGGTGTCGCTTGACCAAGCTTCCCTGGGCCCTGCTCAGTAATATATGGATATAACTCACTTGGTTTTGGTGTCTCATTAACTACTATAGTATTATTCACACTAGATGCTAAATGAGTATCATCACCAAGATACTCTGCCTTAATAGGATAAGTCCCCGGCTCCAAGTTAATAGTTAACTTATATAATCCCTTATCATCAGGTGTACGATTATAGGTTTTACCATTCACGGTTAAGTTAACATTTCCTGCTACACGACCATCTTTATCATAGACTGCACATTGATATTTACTACCGTCTTTGTAGGTCATGTTGATATCAATCCCATCCATCCATGTCTCTTTTTTACCTGTTGGTGTTTGTTGTGGGAAATGTATATTCTCACTTAAACCATAACGGAATAGTATTGCTCCTTTTGCACCGTTACTCATACATGTTTGTATGTCATCTTGTATTTCATTTTCAGGTAATACTGTAGGATTGTCATCCGATTTATATGATTGTAGGCCTGACCAGATACTAGCCATTTGTGAGAACATTTTAGTGGTTGATGCTAACCATGAAGACCCTGCACCATAGTTACCCTTGTATTGCATTGGTATGACAACATCACATATTCTGCCTAATGCCCCGGCATCTTGACCATAATAATATTCATTCTCTGATTCTGGCATTATTGCACATGATAAGAATTTATTACCGACAGCTTCTCTTACTTTTCTAGCGAAATTGTTGACTGCTTCGGTTGCACCATCGGTTTTATATGCAGTTCCAGGATAACGAAGATAATCCAAGTGTACACCATAAACACCAGGCATATTAGCATATCTTCTAGCTTCATTTACCTTATCAGTTAAATCAGTAGTTTTAGGATTTTGCCATTCTCCATTGTAGAAACATTGCATCCACATATGCACATGTAAATCCAAACTATTAGCTTGATTAATCCAATCGATAACTGCATTTTCACCATGGGTAGTGATAGCATAATAATTCAAGAAAATATCAGTTACATTTTTGCTTTTTAATGATTGAAGATTAACAGAAGTCATATCTCTACCGAATACCCAGTATCCATAGTGATTACTTTCACCTACTGGTGTTGGTGAAGCTATATGAATCGTGTTCGTTTTCACTACATCGTAAACCTTTGTAATTATTTGATAATTCCCTTGTGGGAGGTTAATATTAAGACTGGCTACTCCATTATAATCACTGGTTCTTTCATAATTACGGCCATTAACAGTGAACAATACTTGTACCCCACCTAAACGAGTACTCATTCCATTTTCAACAGTAGCAGTAAACTTGGAACCATCATTCTCAGTCATGGATAAATCAGATGTAATGATTATTGGGTTTACAGTAACTTGACAGAAACTTTTGGTGTAGTGATAATCTGGATCATCAAAAGTAATGTGGGTATCATATTCACCTACAGGTAGGTTTATGTTTAGTCTTGCTATTCCTTCAGCATCTGTAGTTCTTGTATATTTGACATTATTAATCTGAATAGTTAAGTCTTTGTCAGTTAATAGTGTTTCATCACCATCGTATAATCCTATTTCTAATGGGGATAGTTCCCCACTAGTTTTGGATAGGTCTTCGACTATTATTCTTGCTTGTTTTTTGTTTAAAGTTAGTATGCTTTTAATTATATCCATTAAACTCATAGGTCCTTACCCCTTTATGTTCCGTATTCAATGTATTTGACATCTATGGATTTGTTAAAATTTGATGTTCCTTTTAATATTGCAAAACCAACACCGTCTAGGTTGTTTTGAAGGGTTATCATTTCTTTTGTGATTCCACTACCGTTTGTAGTTGTGTTTTTAAATGTAGGATAACCATTTGATGATATTAAAATTAGGGATACAATTTGATTATTAACGCTTATATTTGGGTCAGTAGTGTATAATCTTGCTCCGAGTTTAAAACCATTTTCCACTTCTAATTTGGTTCCTTCGTTTCCTACTTCATCATCATATGGGAATGGTTGTAAGCTACTGTTTGCACGTATTAGTCTTACACGGATTGCATCTGTTTTATTATATTTTGATGCTAATGCATTGAAATCGTTGATTTCAGGGTATACTCCTTGATGGTTATGTGTTTTATCTGATTTTAATGCTAGTTTGTTGGTTACTTCGGTTTCTGTGAAGTAACGGTCATCATGAGTATGTCCAGTGTTGGATTTACCGTTTAGTTTAGTGTCTACTTCTGTTTCCGTATAATAACGACTATCATGGTTATGGTCAGTGTTGGATTTACCATTTAATTTAGTATCCATTTCGGATTCAGTATAGTATCTGTTATCATGTGTATGATTAGAGTCTGCTTTATCAGATAATGCACTTGTTAAACCAGTTACATCATTTAATGCATGATTATGACTAGTATTAGCCTTACCGCCTAATGCAGTGTTAATAACCTTATTCTGCACGGGATTAGTAGAAGTACTGCTTAACGCAGTATCTACTGTATGTGTATGGTTTGTTTTACTATATGTTGTGTTTAATTCATCACGTGGCATGAACACGTCTTTCATCGCATCTTTAATGTTACAGATTAAGTCTTGAATACTATCAATATCTACCATTATTATTTCCTCCTCATTTATTATTTAGTGTACTACTATTCTCTTCAAACCAGTAACCGGATAAATCGTATTATCCAAGTATCGGCAGAACACGGTCATAATATGCTCACCAGTAGGAAAATTAGGACCGATTCCTAATCTACCGGACACTACTGAACCAGGTATATCTGTGGCATCGTAGAGTTTACGTTTTTCATCAGTATTACTTGCCTTGAACTCATAAGACACTCCATTAATGTCCAGATATAATATTAGTTTACTTGCATTGAAGTTCGGGTCATCACAGTATATTCTTGCATATAAACCGTTAACTCCACGAGTACCGATGATACGTGTACCGTATTCTCCTTGTTTATCCTCATATCTACCAATCAATACTATTAAACTTGATTTAACAGCACGGTCATTTAAAGAATCAATCTGTTGTTTAAGTAATGCTCCTTGGTAACTGGATAATGCTTCACCACTAATATATGATGAAGCATTCAAGTTATCACGGAGTTTAACATGCCCAAAGTTACTAGTGGATGCTCCACCATACTCAGTAGCGGAACTGGATACATGGCTTTTAGGTTTAAATGTTAATGTCTCTGTTTCACTCCTTAGAAGGAATGCATCAGATTGCTCACCACCTAATGTTGTAGCATTAATCGTATAAGACTCATCGACATTAGCCAGTATCTCATTCAAGTTATTATAGGTTACATATGTAGAGTCGATTTGTTCTAATGCTTCTTCTAATTCTTGGAGTTTGGTTTCATCTGTTACAACGATGGATTTGATTTTATCTCCTTCCTCGTTGTAGATTGTTACTTCTGCACCGATGACCCTTTCATCAGCAGTATAATTGTAGATTTTTGTTTCAAACCTCAAATTAAATCACCTCTTTTTGCTTTAATAATCCTCCGACTAATTGCTGTTTGCCCAATATTATATTTAATTGCTAATTCCATTTGAGTAGCCCCCTCTAAATATTCTTGCAACAATATCCCCCCATCAGGAACATCATGCCTGTATTTTGGATGTTTTTTACCAGTAAAATCAGCATGATTCTCTTTTAGTTTTTTCCTTGTTTCTTTAGAATGTTTTTTTCCATACATCCCATTTTTTTCTCCTTT
>Ga0326513_10003431_pt1 | contig 11506 bp, 14 predicted proteins | sample 2_2465_0518_D_FD_203654 | JGI IMG/M metagenome (GOLD analysis project Ga0326513, IMG submission 203654) | Bovine rumen microbial communities from UC Davis, California, United States - 2_2465_0518 | ecosystem: Host-associated > Mammals > Digestive system > Stomach > Rumen | place: USA... | reverse complement strand
GATAGGTCCCCAGATGCCGTCGTCCACCACGCCGAAGCCCGACCGCTTCAGCGCCTTCTGTATCTGCTTCACGACCGTCCCCCGGTCGCCCTCTCTGTAAATCGTAGCCATATTTCTTAACTCTTAATTCTTAACTCTTAGCTCTTAACTCTTCGCTCGGCTTTGCCGCTTGGCTCTGCCAAGAACTCTTAACTTCCTCCGCATCCTCCCAGCCTGTGTCGGGCACGAAGTCGTCACGCTCCTTCAGGAACATCACCCGCTGTCCTCCGAGCCAGTGCCATCGGAATCCCATTGCCAGCAGCTCCTGCTCGGCCGTCGGCCAGGGGTCGCCCCAGTCGATGCTCGCCCTGAGTCCCATCGCGTCGCGCAGCTGCGGGAGTGTCATCACCTCCACGTCCATCCCGAACCCTGGCATCGAGATCCACCTGTCTGCGAATCCCTCCACCGCCATCTGCACGTTGCTCTTCAGTGCGTCGATGTCTGTCACCTTCCTCGGTACCTTCTCCTCATCAGCGTCTTTTGCCATATCGTATTATTCAGGCACGGATTAACTCTTAACCCTCCACGTAGAGGTTCTCATCGACGCAGAGGTTCAGCGGTTCCTCGCGCTCGAACTGCACGAGCACGGCATACCATCCGTTCTCCAGCGGGCCGACGGTGGAGATATTAATGAAGTCATCCAGGTTGATGCGGGCGTAATCACCGTCGATATTCTGGGTGATCTGCTCGTCGTGCTTCGCCTTCAGCCAGGTCAGGAAGTTTCCACAGTGATACCATGCTTCCTCCTTGGCTGCCGCCGCCTCGTCGCCGTCGGCCATCTTCTCCGCCTTCACGAAGAAGTATATCGGGTAGTTGCGCGAGGGCTTGGCTATCCTGCCGCCTCCCTCCACGTCGCTCTCCATCATCACAAAGGGCGAGAACTTGTCGGAGATGCTCTTGGCCATCTCCACCACGCCCGCCGTCGAGTCCGTCAGGTAGAACCGCCTGTTGCCGTTCTCAACGTTGTCCAGCATCGGCTTGTATATCCTGCACCACTGTCTTACTATCGAATGAAATGTCATCTTATGGAAAATTAACTCTTAATTCTTAACTCTTAACTCTCCCGATTCCGTAGTGTATCATCGCCATGGCAATCTTCGCGTCGTTCATCGCCGCTTCCTCCGGCTCCAGGGTGATGTACTCCTCCCAGGCCTCCAGCCACTTCTTCACGTGCTCCTCGCGCGTCTTGCCGTTGCCCCGTCGGGTATCCACCAGGAACTTCCTGAGCTCCCTTCTCCGGTGCTTCTGCTCACTCGTCAACTCTGTCGGCTCTGAATAATTCATGTCTGAGGGTTCCTGTGCGGCAGCCGATTCTTCACTCTTCACTCTTCGCTCGGCTTTGCCGCTTGGCTCGTCTGTATCTTTCTTAACTCTTAACTCTTCACTCTTAACTATAAAGGCGTTCCCGAAGTCATCGACCCCTACCCTGCCCTGCTCCACGAGCTTGTCCCACTCGCGGTCCAGTTCCCTGTAGATGCTCTTCACCGCACCGTCGAGCTTCGTGGCCTGACGAGCCCAGAACGCGATCTTGTCCGAGTGATCACCGGCATCCATCAGCAGTCGCGCCTTTTCCCGCGTCTCGTCGAGGTCGCGCAACAGCCCCTTTATCTGTGCCGCCCTCTCCTGCGTCTGCTGCGGCAGCAGGTGTACGTACTGGTCGATGTGGCGAGGACGTACCGGCATCGGTGTGTCGCCTGACTTCATGGTGGCAGCCTGAGGCGCCTGAGCTGGCGATCGGCCGGCACCTGGAGCGGGGAGTGCCTGCGGATGCTCCGCTCCGGCTCCGGCGGCGCTTTTTGGCTCATGGTTGTAGAGCGCAGCCGCTCCCCTCTGCTCCGCCGCACCGCCGCCGATTGCCGACAGCAGCTCGTCCATCCTCCTGATGGCGCGCCGCGCCGACTTGTCGAAGAGCTTGTCGGGCAGCCAAGTGTCCTGTTGTCCGATGAGAGCCGTCAGCAGCCGTGCCCCATCCTCGAAGGCCAGGCACTCGTCATCGTTCCACACGACGCCGCACTGCAGGGCACTCTGGAAGTGGGCCACGTCCTCCTCCGCCTTGGGCAGCAGGACGGCACGCTTGTTCGCCATCCACTCCCCTACCCTGCTCTCGTAGGCAGACTTCTCCCATGCGGTCATATTGTTATACCGCTTCAGGTACTCGTCATTCCTGATTTTCCGTATCATAAATCCGTCAGTTATCTTTTCTCACAATATACACATACCAACTCCCAACGTCAAGGGCAGACGAGTGCGAGAGAAGAGCAACGGAGAAAAGTTTAGTAACAACTAAACACAGTCCTTTTGCGTAAGAGACTGCGATGCTCGTATCAGCAGTATCTTACGAAAAGGATTGTAGGACGATGTCCTTTCTCCGTTGCTCTTCCGAGCCGAGGACAGCGCTCAACGAAGTTAAGGGCAGACGAACCGAGTGCAGAGCGTCATGGAACTTGTTCCAATGACCTATGCCGAGGTGAGGACTGCGCTCGGCGAAGCCAATGGCAGGCAGCGAAGCCAATGGCAGTACAAGTCAAACTTACTGCAATATTGCAATAATGCTATAGTTTAATAATTTTTAACTGCAATAGTGCTATAGTATTCAAAAACTTTTCTTACCTTTGCACCAGCTACAACGAGTTATTAAACCATTTTGTTATGAAGCAGAACCGTAAGACACAGTTGCGTGCCGTCATCGGCATTGGCAACTACAAGGGCGGCGTAGGCAAGACCACGACCACCCTCAATCTGGCAATGGCCTTGCACCTGCAGGGCTATCGTGTGATGGTCATCGACATGGATCGACAGGCCAACCTCTCTTCCTGTACCGACTGGGATCCCGACCTGGAACTGCAGCACTACCCTACTATCTACCATGTGCTCTGCGAGGATGCGCCCATCCCCGTCTACCGAAGCAAGTCAGGGCTGTACTACTGTCCGTCCACATCTATTATGAATAAGGTAGACCAGCAGCTGCCGACAATGCGCAACCCGGCCATGAAGCTGACGCGCGCACTCCAGAAGTCCCCCGACGACCACACATGCGAAGGGCTGACCGACTGGACCACAGACTTCGACTACATCCTGATCGACTCGCCCGTCGGCCCGCAGGTGCTTATCGACAACATCCTGATAGCAGTCAATGCCGTGCTCATCCCTATCAACCTCGAAGGGTTTGCGCTCAACGGACTTCAGAACTACCTCGCCTACATCCAGGAGATACGCGAGACTGAGAACGACGAACTCCGGAACCTCGGCTTCCTTATCTCACGCCGCAGTCCAAAAGGGCTGAAAGACAAGCCTACCAAACAGGATGTGGCCGAAGAAGCCCTGAGAGCCAAATACAGCAAGGATATCCTGCCAGTTGTCGTTGGCGATTCAAAGGCCGTCAGCAACTCGCAGCAAGAACTGAAAAGCGTCTATCAGTACCCTCCTGCCGTCGGCGCACGCAAGATTTACACCGCCCTTGCATACGAGATAGTCAAGCGAACCAAAGGACTGATATAGCAATACAGCGCTGCTGCATAATTACTGTAATGCAATAGTACAAAAATGCAATAGCGCTTTAGCGATATATTGCAATATACTAACAATACAATAATGCAATAAAGCAATAAGGCATGAATACAAAATTCAAAGTCATCATCGAGGAAGGAAATTCCGAAAGCGGTATCACCCGTCATACTATCCGACAAGCTTGCCAATAAGAGAGGCAAGCATTGTCCCGAATACGAAACGATGGGCGACAAGTGTTGGTGTGTCGCTCACCCCGAGATTGACGGAAAGAAACTGAAATGCGGTGGCAATCGCCACAACTGCGTAAAAGTGGATTATCAGAAACAAGCAATATTAAAGGAACTATGAACGAGAAGGAGATTATGAACGAGTACGGCGATTGTACCCGTGAACAAATGCTGGCGTATCTGGCGAAGATTCAAAACCTTCAGAAGAAAGCGGCAGGAAAGATGGCGGTGGATGTGCATCTGTTGCATGACAGAGGCGCGATATTCGGCGGTGTCGTGCGAGAACCTGAGATAAGTATCTGCGTGACGATCATGGACGTGTACGACCATGAGGACTATCAAAAGAGTTGGGACTTGTACCAATTCTATCCCGCTAACAAGAACGATGAGCTGTTTGCCGACTTCAAGAAGGACATCGAGCAATTCATCAAGGACTTCGACAAGGAATGGAAGCGCAGACGCGCCAACTATATCAAACGATACGGAAAGGATTGTGTATGAGAGAAATCAAATTCAGAGGCAAGAACTCAAAGGATGAGTGGACTGCGAGCATCTGGAAGATGCCATACAAGAATATCGTAAGGCACTCGACACCCACGACCAATCGCAAATCACTCTCGCTCGCATAATGCCATAGTGCATTATTGCAATAAGGTAATAGTTCAATAATTCAATATTACAATAAAACATTAGAACATGAGTGCAATAGGAAAAAAGAAACAAGACAAGCAGCAGTCGCAGATCCTGAGCGAGTCGCCCGAAGAGATCCTGCAGCGCAGGCGTGCTTTAGAGAGTAGGGTAGGTGACAGCCGGTCACCATTGATGAAGGATGATCCGACGGGTCTCGCGGCCGAGAAAGCCGTTGGTGCCCTGTGCTATCTGCCAAAGTCGATCCACCGTCTGGCGAGCAGGGCCGCCGAAGACAGAGACCTGACCGCCAAGCGGTTCTTCTTCGAGACCATCGTCAACAGCCTGCATCAACAAGGTATCATCACCGACGAGCAACACGCAGAAGCCCTGCGCCTTCCAAACGAGTACGGATGGAAAGGCCGTAAGACAGTAGTACAATAACGCTATAATACTATTACGCAGTAACTCAATAATATAATAATGCAATAGTGCAATAATTTAATAGAGCATTACAACTATGGATAAAGCGACATTCAAAGTAACAATCGAACCCCAGGTCGAGGTTGAGAAGAATAGCACGCCTGATTCGCCGTCACGCACGACACGCCTCCCTAATCCTCCCATTCCCGTACGAGAGTATAACCTCGCAACGCAGTACTGCTATCAGTTTGACAACATGACCCGTCAAGACTGGGTGGAAATAGCCATCATTGAGAAACTTCATAACGACGGACAGATGCCCGACGAAGAGTTCAATGCCCGATACCAGGAGATCAGGAACCGCCCGCCACGCGGACAGCGCAAGGGTACAAAAACAAAATAATCATTTTCGCCGGACAGTCATCAAACGCTGCCCGGCGATTTCTTTGCGCTGAAGCATTTCCCCGCCTGCTGTGACAGCAGAACGCAGAACGTAAACTCAGGGCATCGACCAAGGGTCGGCTTCCTGTCCTTTACCGTTAGCGTGTGGAACGCCGTCACTGGTGTGCAATGTGCGCACTCACCACATACATGTTTCTCGTACTCCTTGCTGCCGTCCGGCGCAGCCGTATTCCTGGTGTAACTATTGTTCTTTGCCATGCCACTAATATACACCATCGCCCGTCAGGACGCAAGGGAAGGGTGGGGTTTAAAAAGAAACTCCCCGATTTGTCGAAAATTAAGAGCCTCGCTCTCGCGCGCGATTCACCGCCGCGTTAGGAACGTGCGGATTTGTCGAAAATTATCAGTGGCAGAAAAGAAGGGAAACACCCCGATTTGTCGAAAACAAAGAAAGACCGTCTTTACTTGTCTGATTCTTAAATGAGTCTATGATAGAGCATACGAAGAAGATGGCTACAGATAAAAAGACTACAGATAAAAGTATATAGGACAGTGCATAACAGCGTAATAGCCTATAAACCAATGAAATACAAAATTCAGTTTCGACAAATACGGGGAAATCCTCGACAGATGCGGGTAACGCTTTCGACAACGGTGGGAAAGGTTTCGACAAATCGGGGTGTTCTTTCGACAGATACGGGAACAGCGTCTGCGGAAGTTTCGACAAATGCGGGACAGGTTTCGACAAACATGGGAAACCGATCCTGATGCGAAAATTCGACCAAATATATTTTCGACAAATATGGGGAACACGCATAAACAGGGAGTTTTTCGACAAATCGGCATGTTCCTCACGCTCCTACATTTCGACAAATCTGCATGCTAAAATCGGCAAATCTGCACGTTGTTTTCGACAAAACTGCAAAGTGCATTTTATAAGTAATTGATATTCAGATGCAAAATATTTGCTAAAAAGTTTGGAAGTTTCAAAATAAATACTTACCTTTGCGGCATGAATGCTACAACGACATTATAAGCTATGGTAAGAAGACCGAAGAACAAAGCGGCTGACATCGTTTTCGACAAAGAGGGGAAAGCCCTCTCGACGCAGCCGAACCAGATCACCGACCTGCACATGGTACCGACGCTCTACACCGAGCGGGCTATGGACGAGCTGGTATGGGCGCTTCAGCCATTCTATGCCGCTGCCAAGCGCAGCGACAACAGGCAGAAGGAGGGCACGCAGCTCATGATACCGTTCAATAACGACGATGCCTACCTCGTCACGCCGGAGCGCGCCAACTCGCTGGAGAACGAGGGCGACTTCATCGCCACCATCCGCTTCCGCGACCTGCCTGGCATCACGCCCCGCCACTACGCGGAACTGCGCCAGGTGCTCACGAGCATGAAGAACATCGACGCAGAGGTGCATACCGACGACGGCGTGCTCTACACCAACTTCATCGACATCATCGCCGAGTACGAGACCCACGAGACCGTCAACCCCAAGACCGGCGAGAAGATGACCGTCAGGTCGAACTCCCTGAAGCGCAACGAGGTGAAGATCCGCATCCGCAAGGAGATACTCCAGAACAAGTTCTTCCTCACCGACGCGGGCTACACCCAGTTCTATTTCCCTGCCACCCGCCACACCAAGACCGCCACGGCCAACCGCCTCTATAAATGGCTCTCCAAGTGGCGAGGCATCAAGAAAGACCAGGTGGAGGAAACCCTCGAACAGATGCCCGACGGACGGGAGCGCACCGTGGGGCGCATCACGTTCCAGGCCGACTACATGGAGGTGCGCAGCGTGTGCGGGCTGTTCAACTCGCAGGACGGCAAGATAGTCAACGGCGAGGACATAGAGGCACTGGCCATGGCCACCGCCAAGAAAGACGGACGGCAGTGGGAGCGCCTGGGCAAGCAGGAGCAGAAGCGCTACAACGAGCAGGCGCGCCAGCGGGCCAGCGAGAAGTACGCCTACTACTCCGAGTTCGCCAAGCGCTACCTGGCACAGGCCAAGAAGGAGCTCGACGACCTCTCCAGCCGCGAGATAGCCGACTTCACCTTCGACTACCGCGCCATCTTTGCCGACGGCCGCAAGAAGGGCAAGGTGCCCGTCAAGGTGGAATTCACCCTCACCATCTTCGACCTGGGGCGTGAACTGTATGAGAACAAGGAGATATCATCCAAGGAGATAGAGGCGCGCCGCCTGATGAAGGAGCGGCTGGCACTCACCGCCGAACAGATCAACGGCTTCATCCGCCAGTTGCAGCCCGGCGACCATGACCTGCTGCTCGACAAGCTGCAGCGGCTGATAGATGCCAATATGCGCAGTCCGCGCGACGACGTGCAGCGGTGGGCCTGCCACTGCATGAACGAGTTCTTCAGCAAGGAGCTGCCCGCCCTTCGTGGCGGTTTCGACCAGGCAGAGGAGGTAGCCACAGAGCCCGTCATGCTTGAATTTTAAAGAATGGAAACGATGAAAGACCATATCGAACGCTGGAACAGATGCCTCCAGCTGATCAAAGAGTATCTGCCAAAGGATGTGAAGGCCATCCCGCACGACGATCCCGAGTGGGTCTACAAGACCTGGTTCGAGCCGATCGTCTGCGAGAGCTTCGACGCCGCCACGGGCGCACTCGTGCTGTGCGTGCCCGACCATCATGTCTGTGAATACATCGAGCACTACCGCCTCTCGCTCTGGTCGTGGGCGCTCCGCACCGCCTTCGGGCAGAACGTCCAGCTCGGCTACCGCGTCCAGTCGCAGGCAGCCCCGCAGCCTGAAGGGTACCTGGCGGCTGCCCAGCCCGGCGAGCGCCTGCACTTCACCATCCCCGACGCCCGCGAGCGGCTGGAGCAGGAGCTGCGCCGCGCCGTAGGCCCCGACTTCCAGTGGCTGAGCTGCCCGACGGCTAACGGCGACATAGGCTACGACAAGATCGCCACGTGGCTCTCGGACAACAAGGGTAGGGGACTGCTCTACGTGGGCACGCCCGGCGTCGGCAAGTCCTTGATGTGCTGTGACGTCCTGCCGTCCATCATCGGCGGCAGCGACAAGGACAGGATCCTGGTGGTGACGGCCGAGCAGATGCTTGAGCGTGCTGACGAGCTGAAACGCGCGGAGTGCGTGGTCATCGACGGCCTGGGGCGCGAGCCCCGCAAGAACTTCGGCAAGACCGACAATACCTTCCTCGACCTCTGTGAGGCGTCCGTGAAGGGAGGGCCGCTGCTGATTATCAGCACCTGTCTCTCCACCGACGCCCGCAACTCCGCCCTCTATCCTGACTCGATACTGAACCGCTACGGTATGGAGGTGCTCGACCGGCTGAAGACCGTCGCCACCATGACGCGCTACTCAGGCCCCAGCCTGCGTCGCTGAGCGCTTTACTCTCCGCTGCCACTCGCGGCGCAGGGCATCCACGTGGATGTCGGGCGTACCCGTGTCGACGCAGAACGCCTCGATCATATCGACCGCCGCATACTTCGACCCGTTCTGCTTGGCGGCGTAGTCACGGTCGAAATCCTCCACGCCCTTCCAGAACGCCTCCCTCAGCAGCTTCTGCATGGCGGTGGCCTGCCGCTGGCCGAAGCACACGTCGTTGGTCCACGGCCTGAGCACGCCGTTCTGCGTCAGGCACACGTCGGGGCACTCGATGGGCAGGTAGAGCGCCATCTCGCCCCTGGTGATGCCGTAGAGCCGCTCCACCGTCTTCTCGTCGAGGTCCAGCCCCGCCACGATACAGTTGCGTCTCGTGGCCGACATCGAGAGCTTCCCCTTGCCTGTCGCCCATCCAGTCCCGGTGCATCCCGTCACGTCGTCGGCCGTCTCCATCTCCAGCACGTCCCTCACGCCCCTCCGGTCGTCCATCACCTGCACGCACACGATCCTCTTGTCGCCGATGCGCGCTGCACCGCCGAGCCGTTTCTGCAGCCAGCCGTGCATGAAGTCAGTCACCTTCAGCCACACCACGGCCGGCATCCTGTAGTTGTTGTTTTCCGTTGTCATGGTCATCATATCCTGTTGTCGGCTGCAAAGTTACTCATTTTCCCCGAGACTGCCAAACGGAAACCGCCTAACTTTTCAACCGCCAGGAATATGCCCGCCACATAACCGTTTAACCGCCTCCCACGCGCTTTGGATAAAGTTCGCCCATAAAACGGATAACGCTGACATTCAGCAAGTTACGGCGATTTCATCCGAAATCATTATCTAAACTTTGGTTATTTTGTAAACCGCTGACACTCAGCATGTTGCATACCCTCGAAAGGGCAATTATCCAAAAACGCCCGTTTTCAGGGAAACTATAAATGAAATACAATCAGAATGAAATCCAATCCGTAAGCATTTCTTCATCATCCGCCCGCGGAACTCCCTTACACCCACATTATATATAGCGAAGCTTTTACAAATAAGATAAAATGCTTATAATCAGATAATTATATATATATTACGGATATAATTATCTTTATTTTCAGATAGAAAAATAATATCAAAAATAGATATTTGGCGCAAAATTTTGAGTTAAACAACTGATAATCAGCGACTTACACAAAATCAAATCTTCAGTTTCGCCAGGGTTACGCGGTTACTGCGCGCATTTTGTATTAAGTTAATTGCCTGATTCCTTGCATATTACGCAGATTATCCGTACCTTTGCACCGATAAATAAATATGGTAAGACTGCAACTCACTCGCAGCGGCGACACTTATAGATTAGTTGTACAAATTTTGCAGCGACACTCGCAGTGATGCGACAGAAGTGAATTTTTAGATTTTGCATTATTGAGGTTACGCAACCGCCACCGTTGTAGCAGACTTGGCGGTTGTGTTTCTTTTTGCCCTTGCCAGTCATCGCCGCAATCCCTATCTTTGCATCATAGAGCAAACCAACGCTCATTTTTAGTTAAGATGATGCATAACACTTATGATCCCTACGACCCGTCGATCGTGATGCTTCCGCCGAACGACCACGACGACCACGACCTGACCCCCGCCGAGCGGGACAGGGCGCACTCCATTATGGCCCTTATGGGTTGCCTCACCTACATCGCCTCGCTTATCATCGGGCTAATCGTGTGCCTGTTCATCGGCAGCTGCACGCCCGCCCGCACCGTCACCTCCACTGAGAGCCGTGTCGTGAGCGACCGTCTGGAGCAGATCGACTCCCTGCTGCGACTGAAGAGCGTCGTCACGCAGGATTCCGCCTGGCGTGAGTCCGTCATGCGACAGTTCCAGTCCATCCGTGAACGTAGCGACACTAACCGCAGTGTGGTGGTCAATGCCGCCGGCGACACCATCCGTGAGAAGGTCATCATCAACAATGTGCGTGAGAGCGTGAGCGAGAGCGAGCGTCTGGAGATCCAGAAGCTCTCCAGTCGTATCGAGATGATGGACTCCACCATCCGCCTGCTGCAGAGGCAGCTCTCCCACAGCGACACCCTGCAGCAGCAGCGTGAGACCGTCGTAGAGCCGTCGTCGCGCCTATCCTGGTGGGAGCGTGCGAAGCTCCGCATGACCGACTATCTGCTTTACCTTCTCGCCGCCATCGGCGCATTTTTCGCCTTTAGGGCAAAATTCCGCAAAAAGTGAAACAGCTTAACACTATTTAAGAGTTAAGAATTAAGAGTTAAGAGTTAAGAATTAAGAATGAAGACCCTTGCACTATCCGAACTACGCCGCGTGGCCGAGCGTACCCGCTTGGTGAGCCAGAATACTCCACATTCCACATTCCACATTCCACATTCCACATTCCACACATCTCCTTCCTCCTTCCTCCTTCCTCCTTCCTCGAAAAATCCTTCCCAGGAGGTACTCGAACGCATTCCCTGGCGCGTCTGGTACGTCAGTGCCTCGAATGGTGATGTCATTGCGGGCGAGGAGTGTGTCACAATCGGTGTCGATGTCGATGGTCCCGGCGTCTACCCCTCGCGCCTGGTACAGTTCACCGCCTCGGGTCAGATCCGCCGTCTGCGCGACTGCTGCATCCTCCGTGCCGACGACTTCATCCTGCGCATATAGCGCAAAGGGCAAAAAGCGCAAATTTGTGAATCATGTTTAACGCTTTTTAAATCTTTTGTTCTTATGTTCTTTCAGTCTAAAATCTTATGTTCTTGTGTCCTTCTGTCTAAAATCTTATGTTCTTATGTTCTTATTATCTAAAATAATTTTGTTCTTATGTACCCGAAACAGAATCTCCAGAAGTTCGCCGCTGCCGTCGTGAAGCGTAGTGGCATCTGCCTGGCCACCGTCGAGCAGGTGCTCCCTGCCGTGTTTGATG
>Ga0326513_10003430_pt1 | contig 11506 bp, 14 predicted proteins | sample 2_2465_0518_D_FD_203654 | JGI IMG/M metagenome (GOLD analysis project Ga0326513, IMG submission 203654) | Bovine rumen microbial communities from UC Davis, California, United States - 2_2465_0518 | ecosystem: Host-associated > Mammals > Digestive system > Stomach > Rumen | place: USA... | reverse complement strand
ATTCCTCCTCGTCAAGATAATCTGTTTCTGCTGTTATTTCTATCTGTGGTGCTGTCGCAATGTGATAGAACATTTGCGTTAAAATCCATATATTCTGGAATCCTATTGGTTCAAGATAGTGCAGCTTAATATCTCCATTGCTTAACCAAGATATTTCATAATTATTACTAATCAATGAAGCTATCTTATCAACGGAACTAATTGTAATTCCATACCTCTTTATTATTGCAATATCGGTCAAGAACTTTCTGTACATACCTAAAGACATAAAGCCGCCTTCTGTGTCTTCCGATGATGTAAGCTGTCCGCCCACTCTTGTATTTATTGTTGACAAGCCCTGCTGTGTGTCTGTCTGTAGCGGCAAAGTGCCAATAATAAGCAGGTTCTCTCCAGAAAAACCTACAGGAACAAGCGGGCGCAAATACCCGATAATCTTCCCGATTGATTCAAGTTCTGTCTCTTTGGCTGTATCAATCGATAAGTTATGTAAGTATCTAATTATTTCTTCTGAATCGGCAAAATTATTATCTCGTGCTTTTCCATAAGCCGAAATAATAGGACCGTTCATTTGTTTCGGATACGTAGGATTCGGTGCTATCGGCATATTAGACTCCCGATACTAGAATTGTTATAGAATCGTCTGTTACTCGTGGCATAACGTTACAACCGACTTCTATTTGATTGGTCCATACAAGCCCGTCAACGCTCACAAGAGTATAAGCTACTTCTGTGTAGTTAATAGACACAAAGGGTGTATCAGTTGCAAGACTTGTTATTTTTTCGCCGAGTTTCCATTGAGCACTTGCAAGGATCAAATCTCTTTTTATCTGATTCGACACTTGAGAACTAGCGTCAGCACCTTTTGCAAGCATAACTTTAACATAGATTTTCTGTTCTGTGGCCGTGTCGTAATAAATCGGAATTATCTGTCCCGATTGCGTTACATATTCTGCACTGTGCGCTGTTGTCGTTGCTCCTGGTGCGTTCTGTGTAGGTGCATTCATATATTCACAATATACTTGCGCTATCTTGTCGCTACTGCCGTGTATGACAATATAAGCCGTGCGGGGCTGTACTTCAACATTTCCAGGTAAAAGAATAACAGAATCATTGTTGTAATTGAAATAAACTCTTGCATAATTTACACCTGTTAAGGCTTCTAGGGCATTTTTAACTCCGTCAAGAGAATACTTAATTGTATCACCTCTTGAGATTCTGCGCCTTAATGAGTTTGTAGTCTCTGCTGCGGTTCCTGGAACTGATGATTGCGGATTCGTTACACTTTCGAGTCCAGAAATAGAAACATCAAAAGAAGTTACTTCACCTGTAAGAACTGCAACAGGTCCTATCGTGTCGCATACTGTTTCTATATTCTGCGTTGCTCCAGCTGTGAGCAAAACATCCTCTTGCACGACAAAATTAACGTCTTCGTAAGGTGCTTTTGTGCCTGCTGGAATAAAACAACCTTGCTCGTCTTCGGCTTTTACTGTAAGAATTAAAGTTGAATAACTTCCCGGATTGCGACTTATTGCAGCAATCGGAAGCAAGTTTTCAATCTGTTCATCATCGCATAAATCAACGTTTAAGCTGTTTATTGCATTTGATAAACTTGCGTCGTTTTGTTCAAATCGTTGTCCGTCTCCAAGGGCAAGCAAATATAAAGCATTGCCATAGCTTTCTTTTATTTTGGCCGTGTTCCCGTTTGAATCTAATATATTGTTTTCGGCTAATATCGTGTTAATGGCTTCAATTATAGCAGATGCGTGTTCTTCTGCTGTTTTTGGCTGCCAAGTTTCGCCATTTATCTGAAAACTCACAAAAAACCTCCTAGGCTTTACTTATATTCATAGTCAATTTGTCTTTATCGATTGAATACTGCGGATAAAAGTTTTCTTTTCCCACGTTCTGTAAACTTTTCCGAATATAAAAATCAATTTCTCCGAAAGTCATTCCGCCCGATAGATAATCTGTCCACGGCACGCCTGCTTCTGGAAGCAAAGGAATCGTTCCACGAATTAAGAATGCTGCAAGAGTTCCTGTCTGCACGTCTTCTTCTTCATCTTGTATAATAGGCACAATTCCAGATTCTAGCTTGCAATCCCAAGTAATCCCACTTGTATTTATATCTTCTGCATTCATTTTCAAGTCCATTTTTTCAGCCTCCTGTCTTTATTGTTGTCGTTTTTGCGCTTGTTATATCAAGTGCCATTGTCGCAAGTTCTAGGCTTGTGCTAGAAGTCCCGTTAGGAACTGGGTGTGTATGACTTTTTAACAATGTAATTACATTTTGTAAAGCTGTGTTTAACTCATCCCACGTAACAAAAGACTTTGTATTTCCGTTAAGCTCAACATTCTTATTAGTGTTAATCTTGAGTGTTCCCTTAGCAGCTTCTATTTTTATCAAAGAATCAGCATTAAAAACACATAAAGGAATCGCCTTGAGTGTGCTTCTTGAATAATGTGTATATATCTTGCTTTCAGTAGCAAGTTTTGTATCTTCGACTTTTTCAACAAGGTTTTTCAACCCTAAAAGCAACACTTTATCACCAGATTTATATTCAAGATTAAAACTAATTCCCGCTGTTGAAAGTGTTAAGACTTCAATATTTTTTGTTTCGACTTGTGCAAGATTTTCCCCGCTTATCGTTTTTAACCTTTTTGCGTGAATAACATTTACAGTTTTATCGCCGTTTACTTTTTTTATAAAGCCATAGTCTACAATGTAAAACGATGATAGAATCGATTCAATAAGGCTTCTTTCTGTTAAGTCTTGAGATAATGCGACTGAATAACTCATACTTTAGCCCCTATTCCTTGTACTTGCATTTGATTTATTTTATCAACAGTACTAAAATGAATATCTACGCTTTGCACAATTATAGCATTTTTTCCATTGTTAGTATTTACGGCTTTAAAATACTTAGTATATGCCCACGCTGGGAATGTTACTTTTACACCTGGTTTAACATCGGGATTCCAAGGTGCAGAAAACGTTGTATAATAAGCACCATTTGCGCCGCCTACGTTTTTTTGTGGCGGGCTAGATAAATATTCAACATCTACAGTTTTTGTTCCGGCAACTTCATCACCTACACAATAGATATACAACAGGTTATTTTCTTCTGTTACTCTTAATTGTTTTTCTGGAAACAATTTAAAAAACTGCTCAAGAACATAGGATGCAGTTCCGTTGCAAGCAAACTTTCCAGGGAGTGAAACATTCTTAATTGCAGCTGGAATTATAGGTGTACCCGTAAACCCTAAGCCTTTAGAAACAGATGTTATCACGTCAGAGAATGAACTTCCTTGCTCAAGGTCTATATCTACATAAGAATCTAGCCAATTATTCAAGTTTCCATTTTGACAAATAATAACCGTTTTTCCGTCTGGGCCCGGCGCTTCTTGAAACATAGAGACGACAGTTCCAACAATCTGAATTGCACTATTTGCATAGCCTGCTGTTATTTTAATCTTAGGATATAACGCTTTATTTGAGTTTCTATCAATGAAATCAAGATAAAGGTTTGTTATTGTCAGATTAAAGCTCGGTAACTCGCCACCAGATAAGGACGGCAACAATTTTCCGACAAGCTCAATTTTTGGCTTTATTCCTTTTCTAGGACATAATATTTGCTTTTGAACTGCGCCTTTATCATCAAGAAAATAAACGTCTATAATTCTATTAAAGTACTTAAGATTTAAGCCCATACGCAAATATAAATCTCCGAATCGAACAAGGTTTCATAAGTGAATGAATCTAAATCACTTTTGAAAGATATTCCAAAATCTCTGAATCCCGTCCAAGAACAAAGATTCGGAACCACGCCCGCTTGTCTTACTGTTCCGTCTGGAATTGTTGCAAAACAATCCCACCTTTCATTCTGCCAGATAAAATGCAACTTGAAATTGCCGTCTTCCGTAACGACATCAAATTGAAAGTCCTCTTGAAGTTCAACCTCTGGCCACGTGATTTTTTCAACTCTTTTTGTCTCTTTGCTTTCTGGACTAAAATCAGCTATTGCAGATTGTGCAGCAGAAACACCAATTGAAGTTCCAACAAATAACGCTTTTTTCAAAGTGGATGTTTTTTCTTCTCCAAGCAATGACACTTCTTTAAGAATCATCGAAAATGGGTAAACATTTCTAGTGTCTTTTTGCATTTGCAATTCAAGGTTTTTAATTACAACGTTTTCGTATAATTGCGCATTAGCGTCCTTAAATGCTAATACTGCGCCTTTTCTGTACCATTGGCGCAAAATATCAGTATTAAGCATTACTATTGGTGTGTAATAGTTAGAAGGTTCTAGCATTTTGTTTCCGATAATGTAGCCGGATAAATGCCATTCCCACCCGCTAGGAGCAATATTATCAGTTATGTTCTTTTTTCCGTCCTGCATAATAAGCAGGTTTTCCGATACTTGCGCAACGCTTGTCTGTTTGAGTGATTCACAATCTAAGACAATAGAAAACGGTGTGCCTTGTTCTGAATCTGTATTAAGCAATACAGGATTCGTTAATGCAGATTGTACAAGTTTTTTTGCTGCGGGGTCTCCCGCTATAACAAGTTTTGTTAAACCGTCCATTTTTTACCTCGTCCCGCTCATCATCTGAATCCGCCTAGAGCTATTCATCATCGATTGTGTTATTGCGCTTTGTGTTCCCTCGAATGCCGTTTGTCTGATTCTTGCAGGCATATCTTGAACACCATTCAATGTGAAGTTCTGCACAATACTAACTTGATTTGAGCTTGCATTCTGTGGGAAAAACGCTCTTGCCATATCGCTAATATTTTGAGCTGCAAAAACCCAATCATTAGGCGCAACCTGCACAACGTCCCCGCTAGGTCTTATAATGCCGTCAGATACTTTCTTTTTTGCTTTTTTTTCTTTATCTTGTTTTTTTGAAGATTCAACGATTTTCAAAAACTCTTCATAATCTTCTTTACTTAATACAAGTTTAGCTTGCTGCTTAACAGTGCCTCCCCAGATAGCACTTTTTGCATTCTGCAATATCTGAAAGGCTTCTTGTTCAGTGATTCCTTCACACATTTTTGACTTTCCAAAAAGTTCTTGGACCTCAGCTACACCGTCAGAACCTTTTGTTTTCATTTGTTCTTGAATGATTCTTTTTTCTGCGTTTTCTCGAATCTCTGTTGCTTTTTTAGCCGATTCCATAAAGGCGTCTTTTGCGCCTTCGACATCTCCATTAAGCAACGCTCCCGCTGTCTTTGCACTTCCTACAAGAAGAGTCCCCGCTTGCCCCACAACAGACTTTGTTATGTCAGAGCCTGCAAGTTTTGATACGAATTGCGCTATTTGTCCAACGGTATCAGCGATAGTTTTAATCCCGTTTACAATATCGTCTTTGTGTTCATCAATGAAATCTGTTAGTTTTTTCAAATATGGCGTTAATTCTTTGCCAACTTCAACGCCTAATTTTTCCATAATGGAAACAGTTTTTGTTTTTAACTCTCTAATTTCACCTGTAAACTCTGCGGCGTTAGTATGGTCTTGAGCGTTCATATAATTGCTTCTATTGGCGTCTTCCAAATAAGAGCCTACACTCATTCCTTTTCTTTCAATCTCAATAAGGAACTTTGCGCCCTCTTCGCCTGTAATATCTTTTACAGCTTTATAAACTTCGCTAGAAGTTGCTTCTCCGCTCTTAATAACTTCTTGCGCCCGCTCAAATACCCTTTGGAATGCTCCCGATATATCGACTTCGCCTGTTATTTTATTTGTGAACTCGTCAATAAGTTCGCCAGCTCCAATTCCTAACTTAGATAATTGGGTTGCGTATTGTTCAAAGCCTTCTCCGCCAAAACTCAAGCCGTGAACAATATCCGCAAGTTTTCCCATTGAGCCTATAAGCCCATTTGAAGAAACACCCGCATTGCTTGCGGCTGCTTTCCATTTATCAAGAGCAGTTGTACTAATTCCGATAAGTTCCGCTGTCCTGTACTCTTCACTTGCAACTTTACTACTAGCCACGGCAGTAGTTGCAAGGACAACAGCGGCATTTCTTGCAATTCCTATAAGTTTAGAAAATCCAGCAGAAACAGCGTCAATGGCAGCAACTCCAGTTTTAAAAGAGTTCTTATCAGTTTTTAAGCCAAGGCTTACAAAGAATCCTCCTATATCGTTACTGCTCATTGAATACCGCCTCCACCTGGTGCAATGTGTTTTCGCAAATTAACCCATTGCAAAAATCATCTAAATCATCTGGTTTTCGCCCATAAGCCTTACAGAATTGATAATAAATCCATATAAAGCTATTAGGGCAATTTCTTTGAATTATTTTCTGCGCCCGAATTGTTTTTAAATCTTCCCGGCAGTTGCTTCGGGTGTTGACTGCCGAATATATTTTTTTAGCAAGTGCCCATACACAGAATCAGCAAGCGCAATCAGCGCAAGTGGTTCTTTCTGGAATAATGGGAACGCCTCAAGATTATCATCTGTATTATTCATACAGAATCTTTCTTCTTCTCCATTCGGACACGTTACAAGAACATTTTTCCCACGTATGCAGATTTTTAAAATCTTAACTTTTGAATCAAAGTCTGGATTTTGCACAAGTTTACATAGCTCTATAACATTGACTGTGTTCAATCCGTCTGGGAAGTTCATCTTGAACTTGTCAAGATAAGGCTTATCTTTTGCGCTTTCTCTTACGTGCTCAAGTCCTTCGTCGTAATCGTTTCTAGTTAGAATAAGTGCTTCCATTTACCTTTCCCTTAATCTTCTACACAATCGCCATAGTTCCAGACTACTTGATAATCGGCTGCGTCGTTTCCTTGAATGTTCAAAGGCGGGCAAGATTTAACCGTGCAAGCGTAAAAAGTAGTTCCACTTGTTGCGCCGTTTATTTCCTGTGTAATACGGATAGTTCCACCTACACTGTCGCCTGCTTTCTTCAAGAAATTAGCAACTTTAATCAAATCGCCTTCGGTTTCTGTCTTTACCACATTAAATGTAAGAGTTCCAGATCCATTGTTATTGGTAATAGTCAAAGTGTTACCATTGGCAAGTGCTACAATCTTAGAAGAATCCATTGCTTGCTGGGCTTGTACCATTTGCCCCTCAAGTTTAAATCCCTCGATTGTTGTAGGGATTCCGTCATTCCACATCTGATGTGTCAATGTTGCTGTAAACTGTCCCGCTGCTGTAATAGTATGTGCTGCCATTCTTTACTCCTTATCTTGTAGGCTGTGTGATATATAATGTTCCATATATCAAGACAGAACGAACATTATCGATATATTGAGCACTCCAAGCGTTCGGTACTGTGATAGAATCGCCGCTCTTTGGAAGCTGTGAGAAAGCCGGTGCAGATATTGTAAAATCTGCAAGTCTTCCCATTTCAACAAATCCCGATACAATTTCAGAAAGAATCAAGATAATGCCTTGATAAGTTGCATTATTTCTGAACTTGTTCATTCTTGTAATATAATTAGCGGTTTTGATTTTGCATAAATAGGTTATATAATTCTTAACCCATTCAGCGCCTACGACATCGCCATTTAATGTGTAACTTCCTTCAGTTACCACATTTTCTGTTCCGTCGCCAATATATGTCTGATAAGCAATTTTTTGTTCATCAAGTGCCAATTTTTCTGTAGGTGTAAGGTTCAAAACGTTTCCGTCTGAATCAGTTGAACCACTTGCCTTGATAGTATTGAATGCCACCATATCAACGCTATTTCCTACAGGTGTGCCTGTAGCGTTTACGCTCGACAAGCTCACACCAAGCTGCGCAAGTGCAGGGTTTATTGTTGAATCTGGATTGTACACAACTCTAGCATTAGAGTTTAATCCTTTAAGTGTTGCAATCAATGTGCTTTGTGCAGTTTTAACAGAACTGTCAGAAGTTCCCACCCAAAGAGCAGAATACAAAGAATCGGGCAAGCACAAAGAAGCAAGGCTTGCTTGTAAAGCATCGTAAGCACTTCCAGAAATACCGAACTTGAAATAAGCATAGTATTTAGTCGCTTCGTACACGACAGCTAAAGTTTTTGCGCCTTCAGCAGGTTCTTCCGAACCATCATACAAAGCAATAGCAACTTCTGCGCTAATTGCCTTTGTAAAAAATGGAACAAGCCAAGTTAAAAGAAGCCCGCCCGCAACTGTTCCATAATTGGAACTATTCAAAACAACCATATTTCCTGCGCTTGCGTCTTCTACACCTGGAAGAAAAGTTGCAGCTTCAGAAACAGGGCAATAAATTAAAGCCCGACTGTAGTTTTCTCCTGCAATCGGTTCAATTACTGTTTCAATCGGGAATTGCACGTTAGTCTGTGCAATAGAATTTTTAAAATCAGACATACATCCTCCTTTAATATATAGTTAGTTTGCTAATGTCAAAAATGGCATTCTTCCTTGTGTAGTCTCAAGCTGTGAGTACCACAAAATAGAAAAATTGACATTCCAAGAATAAATTGTGTTAGCACCTTCTTGAGCAAAAAAAATAGAAGTTGCTGTTAAATCATCTAACATTATCGCACCTTGAACAGAAGAAAATGCCTGTTGAACATCTTCCCGCATTGGCCATAATGCAACATTATTTGCTAGAGTTTCGCTGTCTGGTCCCACGAATTGCAGTTCAATTTCTGCCATTTTCAAGACTGTGCAAACATTTTTATTTTGCTCTGTCTGAACATAAAATGGCGCTGTTCTAGGTCTGTTAGACTTTATTCGGTAAGCGCACCAATTTTTTATATTTGCTTCGTTTTCCTGCGGGTTCCACCAATTCCCCTGCTTAGGAACGATATATTTATTATCAACTGAAAGAATCTGCGCCAAGATTCCACGAAGTGTCGTCTGATTCAGTTCCATTATTTCCTACCACCTTTTCAAGCGTATATCGAAAAAATCCGCCTTCTTTAATCCAGCTATTTGAATCAAGAATGCGGAATATCCCCTGCGGTAACTCTATGAACATTTCATTCAAATTAGCTTCTGCAGTCCACAACTCAAAGCCCATTGATTTAATTAAGTTCCCGTTGCCGTCTTTTATACCTGCGCCTTTTGTGTTTTGCAAAACTCCAATAAATGACACATCAGAACCTAAGATTCTTTCCCAGCCGCCATTTATTAAAGGTTTTTGCTTAAAAGCCGTAAACGCTTCTTGCTGCTCTGGCCACGCAAGCAATATATCACCGTAAATCCCTGCCATTACATACCTCTTCTAACAACAAAATGAATGCTTTGCACAAGGTTCGCTCCGTCAATCAATGGCTTGTCGCTTCTCTTATATTCAATAGTTTTCTGTGAGTTCGGAACCGTCGCTTTATAATGATCGCCCCGCACAAACTTTTGAACCGCACCCACTGCCATTGTTCCGATTTTGTCCCAGTTCGGATTCTGCCCTTCAACAACTTTTTTAGATTCTTTTTTTAACTCTTCCTGTAGTTTCTTTTTTTCGCTTTCAATACCTTCTTTCAAAAATGGTCTTGCCGGAATTGAAGCAGTCCCAAAAGATAACATTTTTGCAAGTTCTGCATTTTCAATAGGTTCAAGATTTGCTATAGACTTCCCCGTAAAAGTTTTGTAATTTTCGCCTTTTTTCTTGTGCAGTGTAGGAACGTGCATTTCTCCGCTAGGAAATCCGACCAAAATATTACAAGAAGCTCTGCTTGCAATTTCCTGGATTTTCTTTAGATTCACATTGTTTTGAATGTCAAGTTTTACACCGTCCGAAAGAACATTAGGCATATATTCCAAACCTTTCTGGAGCACTTTGAATCAGCATTAAAGCCTTTTGTCCAAATACATTGCTGTTCAACTGCTTAATGCCTTCTTGAGCGTCCATATCCGCAAAACTTAAAGACGTGCCACCGATAGCTTTAGAAGTCAAAGTCATTCCACCGTTACCGATAACACCGACTGCGCTTTGCGGGTTAGAATCGAGCAAATACCAGGCAATAAGCAGATTTAAGCAAAGGGAGCGCTTTTTTCCTCTGATTGGTTCAGCAAGCGCCGCCCAGCATTGTAGAACACCCGAAAACATAACAGACACGACTTCATAAGCAGAATCAATCTGTGAATCTGTAAGAGAAGGAAAATTGTCTGCAAAAGTAAAATCCTGCCTTGTCATTTTTTTCAAAGTCTCCTTATTTTTTCTTCTTTGTTTTCTTCTGTGCAGTCTCTGTTTTTACAGAAGATTCTGTTTTTTCAGTTTCTGCATTTTTTACAGTCTCTGTTTCTTCAACAGATTCTGTTTTTTCAGTAAGTTTCTTTAATTTTTCGTTTTCTTCTTTCAATCTTGCTATTTCATCATTTGCTTCGTTGATTCTGATAGCAGATGATTTATAGCTTTCTGGAAGATGATTCAAAACACGAATCTTTTTGTTGTTTACAAGCTCACGGAAAAACGGTTCTCTTGTTTCCAAAATCTCAAGTTCTGATTCTTTAATTTCTGCAATGTTCTTCAAGTCCCCTTGAGCACCTCTTGCAGGAATCGTTTTTTGAATTGAAGAAAACGTAACCGGGTACTGATAAAAACTCTGAATATATTTCATTTTTTGCTTCCTTTTGTAGTTTTTTTACAAAATCAAGAGTTAAAGAAGGTTTTAATCCCCCTCTAACTCTTGATTATCAGATTATGCTGCTACACCGAATCCACTGTATACCTTAACAGCAGAAGCAACAGGAGCAAATACACCCGCAAATCTGCGAAGAACTGCGTGCTGCTGGTCATAACTGTTAGGATAAACAGGATAAGTGAAGTTCTCAAGTGGAACACCAAGCAAAAGCAAGTCTTGCTTAACGTCGTTAGGACCTGCACCCACTTCTGGAGCTGTAATAACAAGTTTATCACTTGCAGAAGAATTGAACTCTGTTCCAGCTGCCAAGAATGGGTCTGCATAGAATTCTACTTTTGCCTTGCTTCCGTTCTTTGTTACACCCGCATTGAAGTTTTCTTCAAAGATTGCAAGTGCACTCTTTGCTTCATAAGCATTAGAGTATGGAACAGAAGTTAATAGGTTGAATGCCTGTGGAGACATTGCAACACGAACAATATCAAACTTGTTCTGGCTTGCTCCCATAAAATCAGTGATGATTTTTGCAAGCTGCTGGTACATTGTGTAACCCTTATTGGTGTTAGAAGAATCAGCTGCAATCTGTGCAAGGGTCTGTCCGCTCCAAGTAGTCTCGCCATTTACATCGAACAAGCCAAGTGTTCCTGTTGTCTCGTTGCCGTAATATGTGAGATAGTCTGTAATCATATCGATTACATACTGTGCATAGAGCTGTTTTTCAGCAAGCAAAGAGCTTGCAAATGGTGAGCCATTTTCTGCCTTTGCTCTTTCCATTTCTTCAACAGTAAAGTTGTAGAAAACTTTAATGTTGATGATTGCGGATGTCATAATTCCGCCCTGCACATTTACATTCTGCTTGAGATTGCTTGCAACTGTTCCAGACTGGTCCACAAGTCCCCATCCAGAATATCCGGCAAGTGCAAGGTTCTGCACTTCTCCCCAAGGATTTGTTCCGCTCATTCTTTTAAC
>Ga0326513_10003429_pt1 | contig 11508 bp, 15 predicted proteins | sample 2_2465_0518_D_FD_203654 | JGI IMG/M metagenome (GOLD analysis project Ga0326513, IMG submission 203654) | Bovine rumen microbial communities from UC Davis, California, United States - 2_2465_0518 | ecosystem: Host-associated > Mammals > Digestive system > Stomach > Rumen | place: USA... | reverse complement strand
CGCTGCTCGATGCAAAGATATTCGCCGACAAGGGTTTCGTGAACATCTTCGCGCAAAATCTTTTGCTTATGCTGATCCAGCTGCACTGCGGGTACGGTTTCGGTAAGAAACGTATGACGGAACTGATCGAAACACTGGAACACACAGACCTTGACGGCGCGGCTGAATGGCTAAAAAAGGCGGGCATTGAGCTTGTCGGTAACACCGAATGCGCGTATGAGCTGATAGCCAAGATCGAGCGCAAGGACAAGCCGATATCGACCGCCCGTGAACAGCTCGACGCACGGAGACAGCTGGAAGCGCTGAAAGCGTATCAGAGCGAGGTGATGAAATGATCGACCTTGCCTACATAATCGAGAGCGCCGACTATCGAATGTACCGCGCTTGTCCCGAGATAATGACTCCCGATGTGAAGCCGTACAAGCCCGTTCTGCGGATAAAGTACCAAAAGCCGCGGCGTATCGGGCGGCGCGGCGGTCACAGTTCAAAGACTTTGCCCTGCGAGAAATGGTGCGGGAGAAGATCGTGCGCGGACATCATCGCAGTCGAAAAACAGGCGCGTGAACAGGGGCTGTCATACGGGGCGTTTATGGCTAAGAAGAGAGGAAATGCAAAAATATGAAAACAATACTGATAATAGCCGCGATTCTCGCCGCGTTTATCATCGCGGGTGTGATAGTTTGTTTGTGCGCGGCTGATATCAACGATTTCGAGGAATGGAGCGAGGACAATGACGGTGACGGAAGAGGAAAAAGGTAAAGCCCGAGTTATAGCTATCATGTGCGGCGGTGTTATCCCTGCGTGGGCTATGCCTGACGAGCCTACAGAAAGCGATACGGGCACGGACGATGAATGATTCACAGTTTTACTATAACAAGTATAAGGCTCTCGGATTGTGTACGAAGTGCGGCAAAAATGAAGCCGCGCCCGAACGTACCATGTGTAAAAAGTGCCTTGCGAAAAAGGCGGCACGAGCTAAGGCGGCGCGGGATAAGGACCGGACGGCGGCAAGAGCCTACAACAATGAGTACTACCGCCAAAGAAAGGCTAAGGCAATCGCGGAGGGTATGTGCAGCAAATGCTTTCACGAGCCTGCGGATAAAGGCTATAAGACGTGCTGGCGGTGCAGGGCAAACAACCGCAAGGTAGTTCGTTATGAGCTTTCGGCGGAGCAGAAGCAAAAAGCTATCGACCGAAAGAAGCAGATAAACGCGGAACGCATAGCGGCGCACGTCTGCATTAACTGTGGGAAACGTCCACCGATGAAAGACAAGCAGAAATGTAAGCTGTGTGCGGCAAGGCATAACCGCAACAGACGGCAGAAGCGGCACGAACTGGGGCTGTGTATCCCGCACGATATGCGCGGTGACGGGCTTCATTGCGCAAGGTGCTGTAAACCTGTATGCAACGGCGAGAGGATATGTCTTGACTGCATGGACAAGCTGCGTGAGCAAGGGAAAAGACTCAACGAATACAACAGGGAGCATAATTTTGAATGTTCTGAAACGTTCAGAAAAATGAACGCCGAGTATTTTGCAAATCGTGTGTCGTCGAAAGAACGAAAAAACGAAATTGACTGGCAAGCCGTGAGATTCGGTGCAAAGAAGTGAACGCAAAAATGAGTTTGCTCATGCCATAAGCACAAGCAAACTCCCCACTCAGAAAGAACCCCTTAAATTTTTATGATTACATTATACACCTTTTGAACGAAAATGTCAACAGGGACGGAGGAGAAACCAATGAACAAAACCGATAAACTGACCCCGCACCAGCGTATCATACTCATGTCCGCGATAGCGGAAAGAGACAAGACCATATCAGAGTTAAAGCAGGAAATAACACACTACAAGCGGCAGTACGAGATACAGGTAAGGCGCAAGCTCCACGAGCGGCACGAGCGCACCGAACGCCGCAAGGACAGGATAGCACTCGCGGTGCTGCTTGCGGTGATAGCGTTCGTTTTTATCCCGATCGCGGCGAATGCGTTCCAGCAGACAATCTTGTGGGCGAGTGGTCTGTGAGGTGCGGCATGGAAGAATTTCAAGCAATGGTGGTGATATTCATCACGATAGCAACTGCCTGCGTTCTCGGGTGTATAGCATTGACTATAGTGGTATACTTTGACCACAAAAATCAGAAGCGTGAAAGTGCCGCCGAGATCGAACACCTCAAAGCAGAGGTCAGAGCCTGCCGCGAGCTGCTGCGGGCGAAAAAATGAGCCTGTTCGTGTTGGCGCACGGACAAGCTCTAAGAAAAAAAGGCTAATACACCTACATTATACACGAAAATTGACGGTTTGTCAAGGAGGAAAAATCATGCCCAAAAAGGCAGGAAAATTAACACTGGAGGAATCGAAAATGACAGTTAATCTCACACTGAACGACATGACCATCGAGAACGCGAACGCGGTGCTTGCGCTGCTTCTCGGGCGCAGAGCCACGGAGGAAAAAGGAACCGCGGAGAAAGCCCCCGCACCCGATGACGGTATACCGCTCTTTAAGGATACGCCTGCGGCGGCTTCAATACCCGCGGCGGCTCCCGCGCCTGTACCCGTTCAGACACCCGCCCCCGTACCCGCAGCCGTTCCTGCTCAGGCTGCGCCGCAGACCTATACCGTTCAGCAACTCGGGCAGGCGGCGCGCCCGCTCATGGAGAACGGCAGACAGCAGGAGCTTATCGGGCTGCTTACGGAATTTGGTGTGCAGTCGGTAGCGGCTCTGCCCGAGAACAGGCGGGCTGACTTCGCGGCGCGGCTCCGCGCGATGGGGGGACTGATATAATGCCCGGTATTCACGCGAAATACTCGCCCTCTCACGCCGCGATATGGGGCACCTGCACCGCTTCCGTCGGGCTCGAAAGCGGTATCCCCGACAGCGGCAGCAGCTATGCGGAGGAGGGCACCCTCGCCCATGCTATGGCGGAGGTCAAGCTCAAAAAGCAGTTCGGACTGATTTCCGACAGCGAGTATAAAACCGCGCTTGCCGCCCTCAAAGCCGACCCGCTGTATCAAAGCGAAATGGAGGGCTTCACCGATACCTACGTCGATGAGATCACGAGGATATGCACGGCGTTCCCGGAAAAGCCCTACATCGTGGTCGAAAAGCGCCTTGACATGGGTCACATCGTCCCCGACTGCTTCGGCACGGCGGACTGCGTTGTGCTGTACGGGACGGGGCTCCACATCTTCGACTTCAAGTACGGTAAGGGCGTGCAGGTAGAGGCGGAGAATAACCCCCAGCTGCGGCTTTACGCTCTCGGCGCGGTGAAGGAGTACGCCGTGTTCGGCGAGATCGCCGAAGTATGCACGCATATCATTCAGCCGCGGCTCGCCCATATCAGCGAGGAAAAGCTCGATATCGGCACACTTACCGCGTGGGGCGAAGCGCTCGGGGGCAGGGTGCGGGGCGCGCTCGTCACAGGCGGAGAATTCGTCGCGGGGGAACACTGCCGCTTCTGCAAGGCGAAGGCGGTCTGCCGTGCGCGGGCAGCGTCACTGCTGTCCCTTGAAGAGCCGAAAGCCCGCGCAGACGACGGCGGGACTCTCACAGACGACGAGATCGGCGATATACTTATGCGGGCGCAGACCCTTGACAACTGGGTCGGTGCGCTCGAAGAGTACGTTCGTGACAAGCTGCTTCACGGCGGCGAGGTCAGGGGCTGGAAGCTCGTGGAGGGGCGCAGCGTCCGCGTGATCGCCGAGCCCGATACCGCGTTTGCCAAGCTTGAAGCCGCGGGCTTTGAGGGCGACCTGCTCTATGAGAGAAAACCGCTGGGACTTACGGCGCTGGAAAAGCTCTGCGGCAAGAAAAAGCTTACAGAGCTTATCGGGGAACACATAATCAAACCCGCGGGAAAGCCGACGCTCGCCCCCGAGAGCGACAAACGCAAGGCTTTCTCAAAGAAGAAACTCGAAGAAATGTTCAAAGACAATTGATTTTAGGAGGAAACTATCATGGCACTTAATCAGAATCAGATGACCACCGGCGAGGTAAGACTTTCCTACGCGCACCTTTACGAGCCGTACAGCAATAACGGCGGCGAGCCCAAGTACAGCGTGACCGTGCTCATGCCCAAGTCCGACACGGCAGCGAAGGCAAGGCTCGACGCGGCTATGCAGTACACCACTCAGAAGGGCATTTCCGAAAAGTGGAACGGCGTGCAGCCGCCCGTACTTGCGGTACCTGTGTACGACGGCGACGGCGTGCGCCCCAACGGCGAGCCCTTCGGCGCGGAATGCAAGGGACATTGGGTGTTCACGGCTTCGAGCAAGAACCCCGTTCAGCTCGTTGATGCGGGCATGAACCCCATAATGCAGAAGGGCGAGCTGTATTCGGGCTGCTACGCGAGGGTGTGCATCTCCATGTTCGCCTACAACTCGAACGGCAAGCGCGGCATAGGCTTCGGGCTTGAGGCAGTGCAGAAGCTCCGCGACGGAGACCCGCTGGGCGGCGGCGTAAGCGTGGCTGACGCATTCGGCGGGGCTCCCGCACCCGCACAGCCTTCCGCTCCTGCGTGGTATCCCGGCGGCGTTCCTGCTGTGGATCCCATAACTGGGCAGCCGCTGTGAGGCACATGAGTATCGACATCGAGACCTATTCGGACGTAAACATCAAGAAGGCGGGGCTGTACAGATATGTGCAGTCCCCTGCTTTCAGGGTGCTGTTGTTCGCGTACAGCTTCGACGGGGCGGAGCCGCAGATAATCGATCTTGCTCAGGGCGAAAAGATACCCCTCGACGTGCAGATCGCGCTGTTCTCTCCCGATATCGTCAAGCACGCATACAACGCCGCGTTCGAGTGGTACTGCCTGTCAAAGCATTTCCGCGTGAAAGAGCCCGCGAAATGGCTTCCGCAATGGCGCTGCACAATGGTACACGGGCTGTACTGCGGGCTGATCGGCGGCTTGGGCGAGGTCGGCGAGGTGCTGGGGCTGCCCGCTGACAAGCAGAAGGACAAGATCGGCGGCTTGCTTATTCAGAAATTCTGCGTGCCCGGAAAGAACGGTCAGCCGATAACCCCCGCGCAGGAGCCGCAGAAGTGGGGGCTGTTCAAAAGCTACTGCAAGCAGGACGTAGTGACCGAAATGGAGGTAGAGCGCAGGCTTTCGGCATTCCCCGTACCCGATCGGGTGCAAAGGGAATGGGAGCAGGATATGCGCGTGAACCTCGCGGGGGTGCGCCTCGACATGGACTTAGCCGAGGGTGCCAAAGCCTACGCCGACGCGGAGCTTGCGGGGCTTAAAGAACAATTGCGTCTGATAACGGGGCTTGCGAATCCCGGGAGTGCCGCGCAAATGAAGGCTTGGCTCTCGGAGCAGTTGGGCGAAGAGGTGCCGAAGCTCGATAAGGCGGCTGTCGAAGAATACCTCGCCCGCGAAGAATTGCCGTTGAAAGTTCGGGCGGCGCTGGAGCTGAAACAGCGGCTCGGGAAAACGTCGGTGTCGAAATATAAGGCAATGCTTGACTGCGTTTGCCCCGACGGGCGCATTCGCGGGCTGCTGCAATTCTACGGCGCTTCGAGAACGGGGCGCTGGGCGGGGCGGCTGGTGCAGATGCAGAACCTTCCCCGCAACTACATAGAAGAACTTGACTACGCCCGCGAGCTCGTGAAAACGGGGCGCGTGGGGGGGCTCGCTGTCGTGTTCGGGAACGTGCCTGATACACTCTCGCAGCTGATACGCACGGCGTTCATTCCCGCGGAGGGACACAAATTCGTCGTGGCTGACTTCTCGGCGATAGAAGCGCGGGTGATCGCATGGCTCGCGGGAGAAACGTGGCGCATGAAGGCTTTCGCAAACGGCGAGGACATCTACTGCGCGTCGGCAAGCAGGATATTCGGCGTTCCCGTCGTAAAGCACGGCATTAACGGTCATCTGCGGCAGAAGGGCAAGGTAGCGGAGCTTGCCTGCGGCTACGGCGGCGGAGTCCCCGCGATGAAGTCTATGGGTGGTGCCAATATGCCCGAGAGTGAGCTTAAACAGATAATAAACGATTGGCGAAGGGCAAGCCCAAGCATCGTGCAGCTGTGGTACGCTCTCGAAAGCGCGGCTATGGCGGCGGTGAGAACGGGTTTGCCCGAAAACGCCGCGGGGCTGATATTCCGATATGAAAGCACGCCCGAGGATCTGCGGTTCCTCACGATAGAGCTGCCGAGCGGCAGAAAGCTCTTCTACGCGAACCCGTTCTTTGCGCCGAACCGCTTCGGCAACGACAGCCTGCACTACTACGGCGCGAAAGCGGGCAAATGGACGGCGCTCGAAACCTACGGCGGCAAACTCACGGAGAACGTGGTGCAGGCTATTGCCCGCGACTGCCTCGCCGCGGCGCTCGACAACCTCGAAGCGGCGGGATACAGGACAGTCATGCACATTCACGATGAAGTTATCCTCGATGTTCCGTCGGACAAAGCCGATCTCGAAGCAGTCTGCAAGCTGATGTGTGCGCCGCCGATACCGTGGGCACGGGGCTTGCTGCTGAACGCCGACGGCTTCGTCGGGGAGTATTATAAGAAAGATTAGGAGGCGGGGTCTTGCAATATGACAGAAAGATAACTATAACAGTCGGTGCGAGCCGTAAGGCGACCGTATGGAAACCCGAAACGCTCACGCTCGCGGAGTTCTGGGGGCGGCTCTCGGACGTTCACAGGAGTACCGAAACTCTTGCGCAGTACCGCGATCTGCCGAAGCCGAAACAGGACGAGCTTAAAGATGTCGGCGGCTACGTGGCGGGGACGTTCCGGGGCGAGGGCGCGAACACGTTCGTGCGGCGTAAGGCGTGCAACGTTACGGGGCGCGACATCGTGACCCTCGACCTCGACAATATCCCGGCGGGGCAGACGGACAGCGTGCTCATGAAGCTCGACACCCTCGGCGTGGGGTACTGCGTGTATTCGACGAGAAAGCACTCGCCCGAAGCGCCGCGCCTGCGGGTGCTGCTGCCGCTTTCGAGGACGGTCACGGCGGACGAGTACGAGCCGATAGCCCGCAAGTGCGGCGAGATAATCGGCATGGACTACTGCGACAAGACCACTTTCGAGGCGGCGCGGCTGATGTATTACCCGTCCTGCTGCTCGGACAGCCAATACGTCTATCGGTACGCGGACAAGCCGTTTGCCGACGCGGACGGTCTGCTCGCGATGTATGCCGACTGGCGCGATGTGACGAGCTGGGCGGGAATGACGGCGCAGAATATCCCGCGTGGTAAGACCCAGAAAGACCCCACCGAAAAGGCGGGCACCGTGGGCGCGTTCTGCCGCGTGTACGATATTCCGACGGTCATTGCGGAGTACCTGCCAGACAGGTACACCGAAGCGGGAGAGGGGCGCTACACCTACACGGGCGGCTCAACAACGGGCGGCGCGGTGCTGTATGACGGCGGTAAATTCCTTTTCAGCCACCATGCCACCGACCCTGCGGGCGGCAGGCTCGTGAACGCCTTCGACCTCGTGCGGCTGCACCTGTTCGGCGAAAGGGACGCGGACGCAAAGCCCGATACCCCGACGAACAAGCTGCCGAGCTTTGCCGCCATGTGCGAGCTGGCGGTGAAGGACGAAAGGGTCGCAAGGCTGATGAACGCCGAACGTTACGCAAATGCGGTGTCCGCCTTCGGTGAGCCGACAACAGAATTGCCCGCTGCAAATACAGATTGGCTCTCGAAGCTCAAATTATCCTCCGAAACGGGAAAACCCGTAAAGACCGTTGAAAACGTACTTATCATCTTGGAAAACGACCCGCAGCTGTGCGGCGCGGCGGTGTTTGACGAGTTCTCGAACAGGCTGTTCGTAACGGGAGACTTGCCGTGGAGCGCGTTTCACGGGCGGCGGGACTGGAAGGACGCAGATGACGCGGGGCTTCGCTGCTACATGGAAAAGGTCTACGGGATAACGGGAAAGGAGCGTATTACCGACGGTTTCCTGCTTTACTGTGAACTGCACAAGGTCAATCTTGTACAGCAGTTTTTGAACTCGCTGCCCGTGTGGGACGGCGCTCCGCGGCTGGACACGCTGTTCATCGACTATCTCGGAGCGGCGGACACGGCATATACGAGAGCCGTAGCGCGAAAGAGCCTTTGCGCGGCGGTCGCCCGCGCCGTGCAGCCGGGGGTCAAGTACGACACGATGCCGATACTCGTAGGCGCACAGGGCATAGGCAAAAGCACCTTTCTGCGGCTTCTCGGCGGTGAATGGTTCAACGACAGCATGAACAGCTTTGAGGGCAAGGAAGCGTGTCTGATGATACAAGGCTCCTGGCTGATCGAATTGCAGGAGCTGAACGGTTTGAATAAAGCCGAGGAAAACGCGGTCAAGCAGTTTCTCTCAAAGACCGACGACATCTACCGCGAGCCTTACGGAAAGCGCACGGGGCGGTATCCGAGACGGTGTGTGTTCTTCGGGACGACCAACGACGACGAGTTCCTGCGGGACAAGACGGGGTCGAGACGGTTTCTGCCGATAGACTGCACGGGTAACGGCACGAGCCGCAGCTCGTGCGCGAAGTCGGTGTTCGAGGACTTGGCGGGCGAGGTGCCGCAGATATGGGCGGAGGCGCTTGCCTGCTACCGGTTGGGCGAAACGCTTTATCTCGACAGCGAGGAGCTTTCAAAGGCGGCAAAGGCGGCGCAGGAGGAACACGCCGTGCATTCGGCGAAGGAGGGCATTATCCGCGAGTTCGTCGAACGCGAGGTACCTGACAACTGGGATAAGCTCGACCTTGACGCGCGTCGGCGCTACCGTTCGGGGCTGATGAACCCCGAGGGCGTTAGCTTCAAAAAGCTCGACCGCGTGTGCGCCATAGAGATATGGTGCGAGGCGCTGGGCGGAGACTTGAAGTATTTCAGACGACAGGACGCGGCGGAGATCAACGGTATCTTAGCCCACTTGGAGGGGTGGGAGAAGTGTAAATCCAACATAAGATTCGGCGCGGTATACGGGGCGCAAAAAGGCTTTATCCGCAAAGAATAGCTGCAACTTTACAGCCGAAAAACTGCAACCTTGACCCCAAAAGTGCAACCATTAACAATTTATTCAAAGGTTGCAAAGTTGCGGTTTCGGTTGCGCAAAAGTTGCGGGTTTTATCCCGAAATACCGTTATTTTTTAGCTAATGCAACTTTGCAACTTATTCTATATATAAATATTAAAACAGAGGGATTAGAGGGTATATATGTATACCTAATACGCCTAATGTGATACATATATACGCGCACGCGCGCGAAGTTGCGAAGTAACGGAAGGAGGTATTTGCATGAACAGGTTCATGCCGCAATCGGAAAAAGACACTGAAGCGTTCCTGCGGGACGAGGTGAAGGCTCGCGGAGGGCGGTCATACAAGTGGGTGTCGCCCGGGTGTGCGGGGGTGCCCGACAGGATAGTAATAAAGCCGGGCGGCGGCGTTTTCTTCGTCGAGACGAAATCGGAGGGCAGAACAAGCACTCCGCAGCAGAAGAAACGGCAGGCGGAGCTTCGGGCGCTGGGCTGCAACGTCTACGCCGACGTTGACACCAAAGAAAAAGTGAGAGAGGTGATAGAGCTTGAATTTCACAAAGGGTAAGATAGCCGTAAAATGCGACTTTTGCGGCGCAGAGATTTGGAAGTATCCTTCCAAAATCACAAAGCACAATTTTTGCGGCAGAGCTTGTTTGGCTTCATTCTCGTCAAAAACAAAAAATCCGTCGGGATATACGACGCTAAAAAATTATGCGGGAATGTCGCAGAATATGAAGCGCTTAAACGCGGCACTAAATCCGAACAGAATGACCCCCGCGGTTCGCCTGAAAATACGCAAAGCGCATCTTTTAACGCCGGCAGAACGCAAAAGCTATCCGAAATTCTTTGGGCGGCATCTTCACAGAACCGTCGCGGAGCTTTCACTGGGGCGAGAATTGAAACGCGGTGAGGTCGTTCACCACATTGACGGAAACAAGCAAAATAACGACCGCGAAAATCTTATGGTTTTCAGCAGTCAAGCGGAGCACGCCGCATGGCACGCGGAGCACGACAAAAAGAAAGAGGGTGATGCCACATGATGTTCAAGCCGCATGAATACCAGCGTTATTGTATTGAGCGTATTCTTGATACGCCGATGTTGGGTCTGTTCTTGGACATGGGTTAGGCTTAGGAAAAACAGTCATCACGCTGACAGCCGCGAACGAGCTTATCTACAACCGTTTTGCGTCGCGTCGCGTGCTTATCATAGCGCCGAAAAAGGTCGCCGAAGCCACATGGAGCACCGAAGCGGCAAAGTGGGAGCATTTGAAGCACCTGCGGTTCAGCCTTATACTTGGCAGTGAAAAGCAGCGTATCCGTGCGGTGTACACTCCCGCCGACATTTACGTTATCAACCGAGAGAACGTTGTATGGCTTGCGGACTATCTTCGCAATTCGTGGTTTTTCGATATGGTCGTTATCGACGAGAGCAGCAGCTTCAAGAACCATCGGGCGAAGCGGTTCAAATCGCTGACGTGGATAAGACCGCACGTTTCGCGCATTGTGGAGCTGACAGGCACCCCTGCCCCGAACAGTCTTGCCGACCTGTGGGCGCAGCTTTATCTTCTCGATGAGGGCGCACGGCTCGGACGGAACATAACGTCTTTCCGCGAGAGCTTCTTTCGGGCAAACACCCACGGCGGGCATTTCACGACTTATGAGATAAACGAGGGCGCTGCGGCGGAGATACAGCGGCGGATAAGCGACATCTGCATAAGCATGAAGTCGGAGGACTACCTGCAATTGCCCGACCTTGTTTACGACCTCGTTCCTGTCCGTCTTGACGCGAAGGCGCAGAAGGCGTATGACGAAATGGAGCGCGAAATGCTGCTGACCATCGACGAGAACGTCATAGACGCGGGGAGTGCGGCAGCTCTCAGCAACAAGCTCTTGCAGCTGTGCAATGGGGCGGTCTACACCGAGGACGGGTCATGGACGCCGCTGCATGACTGCAAGCTCGAAGCATTCACGGAGCTTATCGAGCGCCTGAACGGTCAGCCCGTATTGGTCTTCTACAACTTCCGCCACGACCTCGAACGGCTGACCGCGGCTCTCACAAAGGCGAAGAAGCGCGTGCGCGTCCTAAAGACCGCCGCCGACGCGGACGCATGGAACCGCCGCGAACTCGATGTGCTGCTGGCGCACCCCGCGTCCTGCGCCTACGGGCTGAACTTGCAGGCGGGCGGCAATCATGTGATATGGTTCGGGCTGAACTGGAGCCTTGAGCTTTTTCAGCAGGCAAACAAGCGCCTGCACAGGCAAGGTCAGACGCAGACGGTGTTTATCCACGAGCTTGCCGTCGAGAACAGCCGCGACACGGACGTTATAGCGGCATTGCAGGACAAGGACGCCACACAGGACGCGCTTATCGAGAGCCTTAAAGTGCGCATCGGAGAAATAAAGGCTAAATTTGGGAAGGAGAGACCGAAGTGAACGAAAACTACATCAAAGCAAGCCGGATAATGGAACACTACGGCGCACAACATCAGCTCACGAAATTGTGTGAGGAATGCGGCGAACTGATACAGC
>Ga0326513_10003428_pt1 | contig 11511 bp, 8 predicted proteins | sample 2_2465_0518_D_FD_203654 | JGI IMG/M metagenome (GOLD analysis project Ga0326513, IMG submission 203654) | Bovine rumen microbial communities from UC Davis, California, United States - 2_2465_0518 | ecosystem: Host-associated > Mammals > Digestive system > Stomach > Rumen | place: USA: California... | reverse complement strand
GCAAACGGCAATGTGTTTACCATAAAAAACACATTTGCCAAATCTGAAACTGTCCAACTATTGGCTTTTTCATATCGGCTGAGCTTTCCTCTCAGACTGACATCATACTTGCCGTCATTCGGCAGCAGATATTCCCAATGATTGTCTATCAGCTTCCAACCGGTAACGTGGTAAATTTTGATTCTCTCTGCGTTCTCTGCCGTTTGCTGAATAGCGTGACGGACGTATTCCTTGACACTTCTCTCCGGTTCAAGAACGCAATCCGCACCCCAGCGTTCTATCAGCCAGTTGAAACTTCCGAGTTCCGCGCCTGTCACGTCAATCTCCGGCAACACTCTGCCGCTCGAATGAACACCTCCCAAACGAAGCACCGTCTTTACTTCCGCACCGTCGTCAACACTGACCTCGCTGACAATGTACGGCAGAAAGTTACAGAGTTTTTTGGTTGTGATTCCGCTTTTGCCGGGCACCTCTCTGTAGAGGCAACCGTCCACCACCTTGTACGGAAGCGGATACTGTACAAGGTTGTCTGTTGGATTACACATAGGTAATTTTTCCTTTCAAAAATATTTTTACAAATACAAAACTCCCACCTCGTTAAAAGTGGGAGTAGTATTCATATTTGCAAATAGGTTGATTTTCAAAAGGATTTATGATAATATTGATAGCAGGTGATATAATTTGAATACAAGATATAAAATTCACATGCTCTCTGCGCGTTCACTTATCAGTTACGCGAGAGCGGAAAATAATCAATATATATTTCATCTCAGCAAACCGGACACGCACAAGTGTATCCTGCGTGAAGCTGCTGATGAACAGGACGACAACGCACTGTTTTACCAGACAATATGCGTTCTCCACGGCAGCAATATTGAACCTCCGCAAAGCGAGACGGCGCTTCCTGATCTGCAGGACGTGATTTTCTATGTTGACTTCAACGGTATCTTTGACCGGGGCAACTCTCCGAAAATGATGGAACGGCAGAAGAAAGCCGAAGCGATGTTTCGTCCTGATGGCGTAACGCTCGATTTCGGAAACGGCGCTTACCGTTACCTTGCCTTTGAGCGTTCAGGCAGTATGAGCCGTCAGGCGAAGCTGTCGTTTATCCGCGCAGATGTTTACGATAAAGTGCGCAGACGAATCATGATGGACATGGTGGTCGGTGACTGTCAACTCTCAAAGCTCTATGCCTATAACGGCTTGATGCTGTCAGGCGGCGTCAGGATCGAAGATATTGACTTAACCAATCCTCATAGTGTGATTGTTGTAAAAAATGAAACCTACCGCGCACATACAAAAGTCGTTTCGGTAGAGGGGACTGCTGTCAACGAAGCAGTCAAAAAATATACCCGCAAGGAAGAATTACGGGACTTTACGGTTCTTCGCCATGACGGTGAAGGTTTGATCTCCAAACGACTTGCGAAAGCAGTTGACAATATTTATTGCGGCAAACACATTCACCATTCCTTCCAAATCCGTATGCCGTATGTCAAGGGTATGGTTCATGAGGTCAATTTCAAGGATTTCCTGAAAAGCGCCGGTAGTCAATTTATTACGGATATATGGGGAGTTTGCCATCCTGTTGATCAGGTGGAAATGATTCTCACGCAGAGTATGTTTAAGGGTTATGGCTGGCTGACCGAAAACGGTATGGATTGGAATGATTATCTGCGTATTTACAAAAAGTACAATCATGCGCTGTATATCACCAATGTCAGCAAGGTGAAGCCCGATGACCACACAGAGTTGAATTATCAATTTCTCAATACCTTGTCTATGACTGCAGAAGAATTTCGTCCGCTTGATTTGCCTGACGGTTGGGAGAACAGCCCTGCTGCTGACAGCCGTAATTGGATCACAAAAGCAACCGAGCAGCGCTACTTTGATTTCTGTTTGAATGAAGATTTTCGCAGGCAGTATTTTATTGATAAAAGCAACGCTCTTGGCAAGTGCATTAAAAAGAATCCTTTGTTTGTCAATGAAAAGGCGTGTGTCAAGGAGCTGAATGATAACGCCGACAAGCTGATTCGGCAGTACAGTTTAGGCAGGCTGTTGGTAAAGGGCGACAACCGCTTTCTCTCAGATGATTTGCTGGATTTGTTGATATTTATGATCGATTCCGGTGGCAAAAGGGATCATCGGCAAAGCGTGTTTTGGTCGGTGGCAATGACAGAGCGGTTTAAGAAAAACAGCTTTTACTCGCCGGGGGCGTCATATGATGCCGACGCAGTTTGTACACTTCTGCGCAATCCGCATATAGCGCGAAACGAGGAGATTCAGCTCAGGCTTTATGGCAAGTCAAGTAATATGAGAAAATACTATCTTTCTCAGTTGACAGACGTTGTAATGGTTGACCCCGAGAGCCTTGCGGCGCAGCGTTTGGGAGGTGCGGATTTTGACGGCGATATGATAAAAACGATTGCCGACAATTTGCTTAACGAATGTGTGAAGCGGAATTACGAATATGACGATTTGAATGACCGCAGCAATCTTCCTCTGCTGTATATTCCGTCGGAAGAACCTGTCACGCGAAACGCCAACGACTGGCATGACCGCTTTGTAACGGTGCGAGATACCTTTTCCTCGCGTGTCGGACAAATTTGTAACGCGGCGTTTGACAGGAGCATTATCGCTTATGATGAAAACTCCAATGCCGAGGAACGCCAGCGCTGCCGTGAGCAGACGGAGGTGTTATCTATCCTGACTGGCTTGGAGATTGATTCCGTAAAAAGCGGCGTGAAGCCTGATTTGTCTGAATATCTTGTCAAGGAACGCAGGGCACATAATCTGTTTCTTAAATACAAATCTTTGTTGGAGCTTGACCGTAATCACGCTTGGTATGAGGACACACCGCAAAAGAAAATCAAGCAGTTCTTTTCATCTACCGATTGGGATAAAGTGACCTCGAATGTGGAGCGGTTGCCGTATTTAGCCAAGCAGTTAAAGGAAAACACCAAACGGCTGAACCCAAAACCGGCAAAGAACAGCGAGCTGTTCACCTTTGCGGCTAAGTCTGATTGGAAGAATAGCTTGGACTCAAATATTTTATCTTCCGTCGGATTTTTGTTGCAGCAATATGAGGCGGTTTTATCCAGAATACGCGCCTGCCGCGCGCCAATCAAGAATAAAGCAAGTCAAAACGATATTGACCGTATTTTGTATTCACGCGGACAGGAAGATGTGATTGACAGCGACGCGCTCTATGCCGAATTTTCAAAGATGACACCTGAGAGAATATCGTCAATCCGAAGTGAATTGACAAATCAGTCTTGGCATTTGATGGATAGGGATTCACGGCTTGATTTTCTCAGTGAGATATTACCTGAATTTGAAGATTATTATGGGTTGCTTTCGGATTTTCGCTTTGGCGGTTACCGCGTGCTTGGCGACTTGATTTGCGACATTGATGACGAAAACAACGCCACAGAACGCAAAAAACTCCTCCGGTCAAACGACTCGAAGGAGTTTACGAAAATGATGGAGGCGTATTTGAATAAATCTCACGCGCAAAGTTATAGGCAGGCGGTTGCTGTTGCGTGCAGGGCTTTGATGGACAAAATCATCAAGCCGAAAAAAGCAGTGTCGTATGTGGTAGCTCTCGAAAAGCGCGACTTATTGTGGGAGCTGCTGCCCGACGCGGTTTATTCGCATGTGTTGGGGGTGAAGAAAAATGCTGAATGAACCGGAAGAATTCAAGGCATATACGCAGTTTCCGATGTACAGCGCCAACGGCAAACGTGATATGTCGTTTCTCGGGCGTTTTACCTTTGATATGCTGATAAAGCACATCGGACTGCACAGAGTTTTGACTATTATAGCGCGCGGATATATGTTTGAATCGGAAACGCCTGATATTGACCGCGCGAAAGGAGCGTTACAGGCATGGTGCAGCTTACCGACAGAAAAGAAAGACGATTGGAAAGCAAACACCAATTTCAGCAATCTACATACAGAATTTCCTGGTTTGGTGGACAAAGACGGCCGCGGTTGGTTTTACCTTCATGTCCATAACATCTGTGATTTTGTAGAGAGCCATCCCGATTCCGTCAGCAAGACGACCGTTTCAAAGTGCGATTTGCTGAGAAAGGGCTTTGATAAGGAATGGGAGAAAAAAGTGATTCAATTTCAGGTGCCGATTTTTTCAAACACAACCATAGGCTCATGGATATTACGCTTTGACGATATTCTCGCCGATGCGCTGGAGTTGGGTATGCTGAAAAACAAAGATTTTTCTCTTTCAGTCAGTATCAGCAAATTCATCAAAACACATGTTGCTCCTTCTGCCCAACCTGCCGCCGAATTGTTGGTGAAATATTTTTTAGTCAACAAACCGTTTGATTCCTATAAAGTTGTGCTGCCGGTCACGAACTTTGACGCTTATTTCGGCAATGGCACTTTCAGTAAGAAGTGGCTGCCAAAGGAGTTTGACGCTGTCATCATTCGAGACCCGCAGAGCAACGGCGTATCGCGCTATATGCTCCATGAAAATCTGATAAAACTGATATGACCGAAAGTGCAGCAGAGCTAATCCGCTGCACTTTCTTCGCCCTCTGAAATAGCGCTTACAATCGCCCACAAATCGCCCGTGAGGGATTTGTTCGGCTTGTTCGGGTACGACTGCGCACTTTTTATTTGCGCGACACAGGGCAAAATTGGGTGCCTTAAAGCTTGCCGTTCATAGCGTCAATCATCAGCCTTACAGCCAACGAAAAACCCTTGCAAAACGCGTCGCGTTCGCCGAAGCTCATCAACTCTGTGAGATTGTCTTTGATTTTTTCAAGTATAGCTTTTTGCTGCTCCGTCAGCGTAGCGGATAACTCCTGCTCATGACGAATTACCAGCTTTGCAGTAACGTCATACTCACTGCCGCGTTCCACTTCATATTCATGCGGAACGATTTTGCCGTAGTAAAGATTTTCGATATTCTATTCCTTTTATTTAATAGTACCAAAATATTATATTGATAATCTGCTGTCGAAATAGGCTTTGGATACATATGAGGATTATCTTAGTTCGGATAAACCACTCACAGAGGAAGGAGCGTTGGAGTTGAAGAAGATAAAGAAACGATATGACTATGCTAAAATTCTGACAGGGCGCGTCAGATTTTCTCGCTGCTCATAAAGTCAACCATCAATCTAACAGCAAAAAATCACCCTCGGTGAGCGCGTAGCATTTACCGGGGGTGATTCACAATAAAGGTATATTCTTTCATATTTTATTGCACCGAACCGTCGCCCTTGCGCGGCCGGTGGGAGTGCAGGTAAACAGCGTGAGGTCATACTCCCCCGCTGTCAGCTTATTCAGCTCTGTGGGCTCCAAGGTCTCGACCTTTTTTACGATGTAACGGATGGTCGAACCGTCCGCCTGTGTCAAGTCGACCTCGTTCCCCTCTACCATCTCATTGAGCAAAAAGAAATGAGAATAATAGTTATGAGCAGCAATAACAAGGTCATTGCCTTTGACAGTTCCCGAATAACGCGCCGGCGCGTAATTGAGCGCTTCAAAGCTCCAGTCGGCAAATACGGGAAGTGTGACATCATACCCCACGAAGCTGAGATAGCCGAGATAATTCACATCATCTATGACCGCGAGGGTTTCTCCGGCGTCAGCTGATTTTTCTGACGGCGAAGTTGCCGCTTCGGGCGTTTCGTCCTTGAGCCGGCTGACTATCTCCTGTGAAAAAGCCTTTGCCTTTGCATCGTCATTGCTTACTTTGACAAACAGCGCGGCGGCGCCGAGCACCAAGAGTATGCCGCAAATTATCAAAAGCGTTGAAGTAATTTTGATTATCGAGCGTTTTTTCATTATTTGGAAATCTTCTTTTTGATTATGATTCCTGCCGCAACCAATACCGCGCCCGCTATCAGAAGAACGGGAACAAGCCAAAGCATCGTACCTGTCTGAGGTATATCATTTCCGGGAGGCGTAGTCGGCGGTACTGTAGTTACAGCCGTTGTCGGCTCAGTCGAAGGCTCCGTGGTAGGCTCCGTGGGCGGCACGGTGGATTTTTCGTATTTCACATCCGCTTCTACGTCATATATCAGCCTGCCGTATTCGTCGGTGTACGGCAGAGAGATTATAAACGGCGTCGGCGAATATACATCCTGCTCTACTGTCTTACTATCGCCCAAAACCAGATACATTCCGACACTGTCGATCTTTTTGAACCGCAGTTTTCCCTGATCGTCTGTCACTGCGGTATCGTTTGCCGCGATCCCGTTTTCAGTGACAAGCGTCTTAAGTTCCTTTGACAATTGCGCCAGCTGTTCCGGTGTCTTTTCGGAGATATCCTTGATATCGAACGGCTTCTTAGACTGCATTTTGCCTTCTGCGTCCGGCTCTGCGATCTTCCATGCCGAAAAACTGACATTATCCATCGGGATCCCTTCAGCGATGAAACGCAGCGACAGAGACGGTGTTTTTTCACCCTCAACAGCGCCGGCGCTCACACACGGCAATACGGCTAACGCCAAAACGAACACTGACAGGATAATGCTAACTGTCTTTTTCATTTTTGTTTCCTCCCTCTTTATCTGATTTCTTCCTTTTTATCTTTTTAACGATGATGACGATCAAGCCTGTTATCAAAACAGCGGCTCCCAACATGGCTAATATCTCCGAAAGATCCGGAGCTCCCCAAATGTCGGGCACGCGTATCCTGTAATAGCTTTCTCCGCCTGCGCCCTGACTGTCATCATCTGCATCATATGGTATTCTGTGGCCTCTCAGTACAAGCCTGTGGGAATTCACCCCGTAAGGCGTGCAGGTCACAAGCGTACAGATATCCTCATCGGGGTCGATAGAAATCTCTTGAAGCTTTTCCGGCTCAACAACAGAAATATCTTCGATTTCATATGCCAGCTTATCCCCTAAAATGCTGATAAAGAACCTGTCGCCGACTTCCAGTCTGTCAAGATTTGTAAACAAGGTCGCGCTGGTCAGCCCTCTATGTCCCATGATTATAGAGTTGGTTCCCTTTCCGCCGACCGGAAGCGATGAACCGGGAACATGACCAGTTCCGGTAGAAAGATATTTTTCGTCGACGGTGTGGTAAATCATAAGATTTACATCTATTTTGGGGATTCTGATATACCCCATCGTGTTATCACTTTCATAGTTGAGGAGCGACAGGTATTCCTCCATCTGTTTTTCAGACAGCCTGTAGCCTATTTTATCATTCAGCAGCCTTTCGTTATACGCCCGCGCCGCCGAAAGATACCGCTGCTTCTCCTCATCGTCCATTTTGCTCGAGCGGTTATCATAGGAGACGATCCTTTCGTACTGCCGCGCATACATCAGATGGTTACTTACAAACGGATACAGCAGCAGCGTGACGCATGCGAGAAAGAACATCACGAGCATCAAATTCAAAACAGCAGAAAGCGCTTTGCGTTTTTTATTCAATTGTCTTCCTCCGTTTTATCAAGCGGTATATCTCTATGACGATCGCGGTGATCAGCAGCAAGACGCCTGCCAGCGCAAGTATCTCCTCGATCGTGGGACCTCCCTTGCGGCTGAACGGCAGCGTATATGAATATCCGCCTGTTCCGCCTGTATCGTTCGCAACGCGTCTGCTTCCCGTAAGCTCCGCAAAAACGACCAAACGGTCGGAATTAACTCCGTAAGGGGTGCAGGTAACAAGCGTACAAAGCTGCTTCCCTTTTGTGATCCCGATTTTTGCTACGTCATCCGGTTTGACGGTTTTGATTTCTTCAACACGGTAATCAAGAACCGTGTCAAGCACCTTGATTTGAAATGTATCGCCTGCTTCAAGTCTGTCGATATTATTGAACAGCTCAGAGTTCGGAAGTCCTCTGTGAGCCATCAACATAACATTGCTGTCACAGCCCTCAACCGGGAGCGATGACCCCTGAACATGGCCGACGCCGATTTGAAGTATCTCCTCATTCACCGTGTGATAGACAGGTAAGCTAAGTTCTATGCACGGTATCTCCAGAGTTGCCATCAACCCGTTGCTGCCGAGATCAAGCAGGCTCATATATTCGTCTGTAAGCGCCTCTTCAACGCTGTACCCCACCGGGTGCTCGGCAAGCTCTTTATTATAGCTCAGAGCATCGGCAAGGAGCCGCTTTTTTTCCGCTTCCGGCAGTTCGCGCGTGCGGTTATCATACGAAACACAAACTTCCTTCTGCGCAGTGCTTACAAATAGGCCGCTGATATACGGATAAAGCAAAAGCGAAATGCAAATCAAAAACAAAGCGACAATAAAAACATTAAAAACCGTATTGCGCTTGGTTTTCTTTTCCTTGGTTTTCATATTTCTTCCTTTTCTTGCGTGCGTTTGAAGCACTAATACCGATCTAAATAGAATTACTGCCTCAAACCCGCGCAAGGCGGGGGTGATCCACGGAATGACCGTGGACCACCTAAACTCTAAAAGTATTATTTCTCTTTAGAGGAGATCCTTTTCTTGATGATAAGAACAACTATCATTCCGGCAAATGCCGCGCCTGCCAAGCCGAGGATCACATACAGACCGATGCCGCCTGTCGATGGGAGCGCACCTTTTTGGAAGTTCTTAACGTTGAGCGAGGTGATACCTGTCTTGATATCAGCGTAACCGCTCGCGTTTGTCTTGGTAACATAGCCCTGAGGACCTTTAACTGTAGCTGTGTAGGTGGTAAGAGGATATGTTCCGTCGGTATCAACCTGATTTGAAACCGAAGCCACGATCTCGATGGTGATTGCGCCTTCCATCTTGGTGTAGTTTTCGGGGGCAGCTATTTCGGTAAGGGTGTATGTACCTACATCCAGACGCTTCCATTCGAACGTAGAAAGGTCAGCGCCGTCAATCTTAGCAACAGTGACGTCGCCCTTTTTCAGCAGCCAGGTCGAGCCTTCAAGCGCCTTGTCGTCGCTGTCTGTCTTGTTGACTGTGATTCCCAGTGTGAAGGTCTTGGTTTTGCTCTTGGGAGATTCACCCTTGCCGTCAGAGGCGGGATCGTTGGAATAAATGTACTTTACCTCATTGATGTTGCCGGTGTTGCCCATTACGGCGCTGTTTGTGAGCTTTGCCTTATATGTGAGCTTGATCTCGGCATCATAGGTTGCAGCCGCAATGCTCTTAAGGTTTGTGATCCTAACGTTTACGCTGTTGCCCGATGCTTCGCCGTAAACATTAGCTGTATTGTCGGTAGTAGAGATATCAACTTTTGTTCCGCCGATGGTCAGCTCCATTGGGCCAACATATTCCATATTGGTCATTGTGTCGGCGATTTCGAAATAATAGGTCTCGTACTCAGACATATTGGGGACCTTGCCGGTAACGGTAAATGTCATTTTCTCGCCGATAGCGGCGATGTTGCTCTTTTTGTCTGTCTCATCGCTGTCGGAAACAGTCTTTTCAGGCGTGGGAACGCTGAGCTTGTTGGTGATGGTGACGTTCGCGTTCTCAAGCTTGCCGAGCGAGAAGATAATCGCATCATCGGTGTTGCCGGGAAGGGACGGCGCCATCAGATAGTAGCCGTAGGGCAGTCCTTCTACGGTGTAGGTGGCGTTGTCAACAACCCTTTCCGCGGCAGCTGTAATGCTGTTGTCGTCAGCGAATGCGCCGAGATCACGGCCGAGAGTCTGAGCGGCGGCGGTGTTATCCTCGATACCCGCAAGGTAGGCGAGGATTTCATCGTCGGTAGTATAGCCCTTGGCGGTGAAGAAGGGCTTGAAGCTGTCTGTCGCAGCATAAGCGCCTGTCGCGTCAACGTAGTCGAGCACGCGATAGAACTTGACGGTTTCTCCCACGACCGCTTTCTCCACGGTTACCGTTCCTTTTGCGTTTGAAACTGCTCCGCATGTGACTACGGTCATAGCCGCCAGCATAAGGACTGCCAGCGTCATTGCGATGATTTTTGTCAGTGTTCTCATTTTGTCGTACTCCTTTTCTCTTTAATATTATTTTTTCTGTTCTTTATTACAACTGCTGCAAGCAGTATTACAAAGGTAATTGAAGCTAAAGCCGCGACAGGTATCACTCCGCCTGCGCCGGTTACGGCGAGATTTACGGGCTTGTCAATCATCTTAAGAATATATACCCTATCGCCGTCAACGGTGATATCGCCGTTATCGTCAACGGTAAACTCGATATCAGGCGCTTTCATATATCCGAAGGGAGCCTGCTTTTCGCGCAGGATATAGGTGCCCTGCGGAATCTGCGCGGTGTGGTAGTCCTCGGTGGTGACCCACTCGTCGAGCACGTTCTCCTCGTTGCCCTTCTCGATAATCTGCAGCACCGCGTCGGTGACGAACTCATCGTCCTCGTCCACCTTGGCGATACGCACATCATAGCGCTTATCGGTGTTGGTGTATGTGATCGTGATATCGTCGTCCTTCTGAACGGTGATCTTTGAGGTAGTGAGCTGCTTGTCGGTCTCGGTGTTTTCGGCTGAAAGCGGTACTACCCTTTCGGTTCCGGTGATAGCATACGACGCAGTGTAGTTGCACGCCTGTTCGCTGACGGTGTATTCCGCTCCTACGGGCAGGTCGCTGAACGTTACGCTGTCGCCGTGTTTGAGCGTAAGGGTCAGGTTGACCGTACCGTTTTGGTCGGTGGTGAACTGCGTGCCGTCCGAGAGCGTATAGACCGCGTTTTTGTCGAGCTTGCTCATGGCGATGTTGAACGCGAATTCATTATCGGTCGTCGTTTTGCCGTTGATGAGCTTTTTGAGCGTGAAGCTTCCTGTCTCGCGCTCCGTCTCGGGGATCTTTTTGTTGTTGAAAACGACGTGAGCTGTTTCTCCCACGGTGAGAGTTCCGCTCTGTTCAGGCTTGTCGCAGGTGTACAGCGAGTTTTCGGCCTCGGTGACGGTGTAGGTCTCTACCGTGCCGGGAAGACCGGTTATGCTTACGGTCTCGTCATGCTTTAGGTAAGCCGTTGCAGTTCCGCCCGTGAAGATAAGGTCGCCGAACAAGCCGTTGATGTCCTCGTGCAGATTAACGTTAAAGGTGAACACACGGTCAAGGTCTTCCGCGTCGAGCTCTCCGTTTTCATAAGGCAGGACATGCTTTGTGATATCAAAGCTCTTCTTTGGCTTGATATTATTGGTCACGGTAAAGGTGACGTCGCTGTTATCTTCGGTCAGAGTGCCTGAGGGCGAATATGTGGTGTCGATAACGCCCTGATAATTCTCCTCCCTCTCGGTGACGGTATACGTTACACCGCGCGGGATATTGGTAAAGGTTATCTGTTCGCCTGCCTTGAGGGTCACGTCCGCTGTGCCGTTGTTGAATTTTGTATAGCCGAATACCTTTTCGCCCGCGAGGCCTGCGCCCGTCAGTTTGACGTTGAAATGGTAATCCATACCGGCGAGGTCGTATTCGGGATAATCCGACGCATTGCCCGTGAGCACCTTTTTGAGGGTGAGGGAGCAGGTGTTTGTAGTTGTGCGGGTATTGGTTATGGTCGCGCTGTTCTGTTTGGGGTAGTTGATAACGGTGTAGCCTGTACTGTTATCAAGGTCGCACTTGAAGCCGGGGATAGGCTCCTCCCAA
>Ga0326513_10003427_pt1 | contig 11513 bp, 9 predicted proteins | sample 2_2465_0518_D_FD_203654 | JGI IMG/M metagenome (GOLD analysis project Ga0326513, IMG submission 203654) | Bovine rumen microbial communities from UC Davis, California, United States - 2_2465_0518 | ecosystem: Host-associated > Mammals > Digestive system > Stomach > Rumen | place: USA: California... | reverse complement strand
TCATCTATATGATTTTTTATCAGTTCCGGAAACTGAGCATTCAGTTTCTGAATCAAATTCTCATCATTAAGCCGGATCAGTACAGGAATCATATCAGAAAAATGTTTCTGAATATATGCTTCTGTTTTCTGCTGTTCAAATTTATATATATATACCTGAAAAATAAAATCATATTTGACTTCGGGTATTAACAGTGAACTGTCATATTTTCCGGAGTTCAAAAAATTTAAAAAAAACTTAGCATATATTCTGTTATTTGCATCAGGAAATGTAAATAATATTTTTCCTCTCGTGACTATCAAAGGGATTCTCTTCAGATTTTTACAGTTATAGAAAGCTCTCCATCCGATTTCTTCTATTGTTTCCGGCATTCTGATTTTATGCAGAGCGATACAGTTTTCAAAAGTACGTTCTCCTATTATTTTCAGATTATCCGGAAAATATATTTCCGTAAGATTTTCACAGTCACAGAAAGCATAGTCATCAATTATTTGCAGACTGTCCGGAAAGATGATTTTTTTGATGAATCTGAAATTTTTCATTGCTGATAAGGCAATCTTTGTCACACCATCCGGAATCTGAATTTCTTCGGCACTGCCTTTATATTCCAGTAAAATATGATTGACAATCACAAAATCATCGGGATAATCATCCAGCCAAGGAGTTCTGTAAAAAGCAGATTTTTCGACATACTGCACATTTCCGGAGATGATGATTTCTTTCAGATTTATGCAGTCTGCGAATGCATGTTTTTCAATTCTGATGACACTTTCCGGAATTATCACACGTTCTATCTGCTTGTTATCAATAAAAGAAGCATCAGCGATTTCTTTCACACCATCCGGAATGATCAGTTCTGTACTTTCTATATCGGAACAGCCTTTCAATTCGCCATCCGGAGTTATATTCCACTGCACAGCAATCTCACCTCTCTCTGTTAAGATATTATAAATAAAGATTCTTCTCTGAGGAATCGCCATACTGATATTTTTTATTCATGAATGCAATCTGCAATTCAAACTTTTCCTGCCGATTGGCTTCTATGATGAATTTATCTATATGATTTTTTATCAGTTCCGGAAACTGGTCATTCAGTTTCTGAATTAAATTCTCATCATTGAGCCGGATCAAAACAGGAATCATATCAGGAAAATGCCTGATGATATATTTTTCTGAACCTGTTTCATCAAGATGATATGCATAAATCTGAAACATCAGATCATAACGGATTTCCGGAATCAGCAGAGACTGTTCTTCATAATTCCGTTTTTCTACAAATCCGGCCGGAGTAGCATACCCTATTTTATGATCAGGAAATTTGAAAAATATTTTCCCATGCGAGACAAATAACGGCATCCGCTCCAGATACGGACATTTTGCGAATGCTTCAAAACTGATACCGTCCATTGCATCCGGAAACCGGAGATTTCTCAGTTCTGTACAGCCTTTGAATGCCTGATACCCGATCAGTTTCAGACTATCCGGAAAATACAGTTCTGTCAGATTCTCACAGCCTCTGAATGCACATCTTTTAATTTCCGCAAGAGATTCCGGAAAGATCAGTTTTCTGAGATTTTTACAGTCTTTCACAGCAGAATGGCCGATCACAGTCACATGCTCCGGAATTCTGACTTCTGAGGCACTGCCTTTATATTTTACTAAAATCTGATTAATAATCACAAACTCATCGGGATAATTTTCTATCCAAGGTGTTCCGGCGAAAGCATCATGACCGATATAATTCACACTCTCCGGAATGCTGATTTCTTTCAGATTCCGGCAGTCAGCAAAAGCGACTCCGCCGATTCTCTCGACTCCCTCAGGAATCAGAACACGTTCTATCCGGTGATGTTTCAGGAATGCACCATTGCAGATTTCTTTGACTCCGGCCGGAATCACAAGATTTCTGTCTTCCAAGCCGGAACACCCGATGAGTTTGCATTTCTCTGTAATATTCCATTGCATATTTACGATACAGCCTCTTTGACTTCCGGTTTTTTATGTGAAGAGTTCTCTTTGCTGACGACATAACGGCCTCGTGAGATATTCAGAACGATTCCCATTTCGACCAGCTGCATCATCAGAGCCGTACCGCCGTAACTGAAAAACGGCAGACTGATTCCGGTATTCGGAAGCAGATTGCTGACTACGCCGATATTGATAAATGCCTGCAAGCCGATCTGTAATGTGAATCCGCAGGCAACCAGCATTCCGAAACGATCTTTACTGTGTGTCGCAATCCGGAAACCCTGTGCAACCAGCAGTACAAATAATAAAATCACTGTTACTGCTCCGACAAAGCCCAGTTCTTCACAGATGATCGAAAATACAAAGTCATTTTCCGATTCCGGAAGATATAAATATTTCTGTCTGGATTCGCCCATACCCAGACCGAAAATGCCTCCTGAACCGATGGCAATCAGAGACTGCTGTGTCTGATAGGCATCATCTGATTCAAACGGATGAAACCATGGCTGAAGACGCTTTAAAAAATACGTCTGTGTTCCGGTGACGACTTTCAGGACAACCCAGCCGATAATAACAAGCAATCCTGCACCGGCTGTCAATGCAAGATGCTTGAATTTAGAACCGCCGATAAACATCAGAATGACTCCCATTGCCGCAATCAGAAGCGTACAGGACAAATGCGGTTCGATCATCAGCAGGACTGCAATCACTCCCAGCAGACACATGAACGGCATAGTTCCGTATTTGAATTTATCCATTCTGTCAAAATTAATATCAATCAGATAAGCGAATGAAATCACGATTGCAAATTTTGCGAGTTCCGAGGGCTGGAATGTCAGTCCCCCAGGGAGTCTGATCCAGCGGGTACAGCCTGTTCCCAGATCAGTACCGATGATTTTGACCAGAATCAATAAAATCACACTGCCTCCGTAGGCGGCGGCTATTATCCAGAAATTCTGCAATTTATGATAATCCACAAATGATGCCGCTGTCATGCAGACCAGTCCGGCGGCACCGAAAATTGCCTGACGCTGTGCGTAATAATACCCTGGTTTTCCCTCATTGATTGCGATGGCATAGCTTGCCGAAAACATCATGATAATCCCGATTCCCAGCAGAAACAGCACGACAATCGCAAATGTCATATTGACTCCGGTAAAGCGTATTTTTTCTTTTTCTGTTTTGAGTTGTTTCATGAGCAGACCTCCCCTTTTTCAGGCACGTTCCGGCATGACTGACAGAATACAGCAGAACAGGGCAAATCCTGTCAGAATCAGAATTCTCTGCACTGGTGTATTTCCGTCTTTCCGGAGCATTCCGAGAAGAGTTCTTCTCTGGAATGCTAACGGCAGGACATTCACAATCCAGACTGCAATATATAATAATAATATATTTAATTTATGATAATTCAGACACAGCATAGGCATTGTCACGCCGAGCCAGTATGTTCCCGTCTGACCGAGACGGCATTTTGCCGGATGCAGATTCCAGTAAAAACAGCCGATACATGCTCCGGCGGCTGTCAGAGCATAGAGGGCATTCAAATTCTGCTCTGCATTGATGCAAAGCATTGTCAGAAACAATAACTGCATACTGCTGATGGTAATGCAGACTCCGTCTGCCATGCGTTCTGTTCTCTGCATACTCAGCCAAAATGCTGTGACAAGCACTGCTCTGATTGGAACGCTCAGGAATCCGGCATCCCATTTCAGAAAGCCGAAATCCAGTACAGGCTCTTCCGGCAGGAATTTCAGAAACGAATAATTTGAAAAAAATGCAACCAGCATGATAATAAAATCCGTTTCGCCGGTATCTGTTTTCCGGCGGACAGTCCGGACATAATCCGAAGTCCAGCCGATGATGCTGAATAATAATCCCTGTAGAATTATCAGCCGGAGCGAGCGGCTTTCTGTCTGGAAATCAAGACTTGTTCTGTCTGCTCCGCTGATCTGCATGTAGATCGTATTGCTCAGTACAAAGCCGGCAATACAGCCGAAGATTAATAATATTCCGCACATAGTAGGCTTTAATTTATTTTCGGCAATGATTTCAGATTCCTGTTTTTCTGATAATTCTGATTCCGGATCAGGCTCACAGAAACGGCATTTTTTCAGGAACGGTATCAGAGCGATTCCCATGATACCGCTGAAAAGTGCGGAACTCAATGCCGCTGTGATCTGTAACCAGACGGGCATTATTCTTCTCCGTAGATTGCAGAAATAATATTTTCCAGATGCATTCCGTGGCTTGCCTTGAATAACAGCACATCGCCTTCCTGAACAGTTTCACGGAGTTTCTGAATCAGCATGTCCGGATTGTCAGTACAGAATTTCTGAATTTCATTTCCGGCGGATTCTGCAATTTTTTCTGATGCTTTTCCGTAACAGAATAACAAATCAATTCCGGCAGATTTCACCATCTGACCGACTCTGGAATGCAGAGTCTCGCTCATATCGCCGAGTTCGAGCATATCGCCCAAGACTGCAATTTTTCTGCCGTCAGCGAGATATTTTCCGAGGACATTCAGACCTGCCTGCATAGAATCAGGACTTGCATTATAACAATCAGCAATAATAATCTGCCCGTTTTTTTCCATAATATTCTGACGCATGCCTGTAGGCTGATATTTGGCAAGGCCGCATAAGATTTCCTGTTCGTCCATGCCTGCGAGCGTTCCGACTAAATAAGCGGCCAATGCATTCTTGACGTTATGTTCTCCGACTGCCGGAAGTACTGCCAAAGATTTTTTATTATCATGACAGATACTGAACGTAGTCACACCGTTTTCTTCTTTAATATCTTCGGCAGAGACATCCGCAGGATTGCCCTGTGTCGAGAATGTATAGACGGGTCTGTTCAATTCAGATTTCAAACTGCATAATAATTGATCATCAGCATTTGTCACAAGAGGCGCATTTTCTTTCATACCCTCCAAGATTTCCAGTTTTGCTTTCCTGATTCCCTCCTGAGAACCCAGATTCTCAACATGAGAAAAGCCGATATTCGTGATCACTGCAATTGTGGGTTCTGCACTGTTTGTCATATTTGAGATTTCTCCGAAATGATTCATACCCATCTCGACAACAGCCGCACCGTTCTGAGCCGTCAGACCAAGCAGAGTTTTCGGCATTCCGATTTCGTTATTCAGATTTGCTTCTGTTTTGAGCGTATTGAATTTTTCTGATAATACACAGGCGATTAATTCTTTTGTCGTAGTCTTTCCGACACTTCCTGTGACAGCCACGACCGGAATATCAAATTTATTTCTGTATAAATTTGCAATATCGAGCAGAGCCTTTCCGGTATTTTTTACAACTAAGCAAGGCAGATCTTCAATCTGAGTATCTGTGACAGCGGCGACTGCTCCGGCTTCGATTGCCTGTTTGACAAAATTATGACCATCGAAATTCTTTCCTCTGAGAGCCAAAAACAGACAGCCCTCCGGAAGTTTTCTGGTATCTGTACTGATTTCAGTAATATCAGCCTGTATTGGACAGCTGGTATTTAATTTTTCAGCGATTTCTTGTAAACTTAATTTCTCCATGATTTTACTCCTTCTGATTACTCTAATTCTTTCAAGGCATCGGCAACGACTTCGCGTTCATCGAAATGCGTATGATAATTATCTGCAAAAATCTGATAATCTTCATGACCTTTTCCGGCGAGGACGATCACATCACCGGACTGTGCTGTTCTGAGTGCATAAGCAATGGCTTCTCGGCGATCGACTACGATTTCATAGGGAGTCTGCGTATCTTTCAGACCCGTCAGAATATCCTGAATAATTGCTTCCGGATTTTCATCACGAGGATTATCAGAAGTAATAATTAATTTATCAGCGAATTTAGCGGCGGCCTGAGCCATCAGCGGACGCTTTGTCTTATCACGATTGCCGCCGCATCCGAACAGACAGATCAGATCATGCTCTGTATATAATTTGACATTTTCAAGAATATTCTCGATCGCATCGGGTGTATGAGCATAATCGCAGATCACAGAAAAATCTTTTCCGGTAGGGATGACTTCGCATCTGCCTCTGACTCCGGTACAGGACTGCAAAGCCGGAAGAATCTGATTATTTTCCAGACCATACAGACGGCAGACGGCATAAGCGGCAGAAGCATTTGCAATATTGAAATAACCGGTCATCAGCATAGAAATTTTTTCCTGATTCAAGATAAATTCCGTACCATTGGCCTTGACTGATACAGGCTGATAGGCAAAATCTCCGGAACTGCCATAAGCATATTTTTCGCATGTGATTTCCTGATATAATCTTTTTCCGTAATCATCATCAGTATTGATAACCGCCTTATCGCAGATATTAAAAAGCATTTTTTTCGCCTGATAATAATTCTCCATAGTTTTATGATAATCCAGATGATCCTGAGTCAGATTCGTAAAAACAGCAATTTCAAAATGCGTCAGGCCGATTCGCTTCTGAACTAATCCAAAAGAAGAAACTTCCATCACGACTGTATCACAGCCTTTCTGATACATTTGATCATATAACTGCATTAATTCAAACGTCATAGGAGTTGTATTATCCGTATGAATGATTTCATCTCCGATTTCGTTCTGAATCGTACCGATCAGGCCGACTTTATGACCATTCGCTGTTAAGATATGCTTGATCACACTTGTTGTTGTTGTCTTGCCGTTCGTACCGGTCACGCCGATGAACTTCATTTTCCGTTCCGGATGGCCGAACCATGCGGCACAGAGCATTCCATAGAAAGCACGACTGTCCTCTGCGATAATCTGATGCTCACCGAGTCCGACATCATGTTCAGCGATCACGATCACAGCACCCTGATCAAGAGCTTTTTCAGCGACAGTATGCCCATCGAATTTTTCGCCCTTGACACAGACAAAGATACTATTCGGAATGATTTTTCTGTTATCATCCGTAATCATAGAGATCTCTGTATTTTTCAGATTTTCTGATACAGGAACTCTGTTTTCCAATAATTCTGATAGTTTCATAAATCCATCTCCTAAAATTCAGCAATATCTCAATCAGTCACCCTGACTGTTGATCACAAAATCCAATTGTACGACAGTTCCTTCTTCGACCATTTCACCGGCCGGAATTGACTGCGTCTGTACTAAAACATCCGTTCTGTCCGTAGAAGCACCGACTGCGACATAATTCAATCCCGCATTCGTGAGAGCCTGACTTGCATCAGATGCAACATAATTCTTGACATCCGGAACGGTAACAAATCGAGGTTCATAATCCTGTTCTGTATATAAAATCACTTTTCCTCCGGCTGAAATCGTATAGCCTGTCAGCGGACACTGTCCAATTATCGTATCGCCATTGCCTTTGACTTCGTAATTCAGTCCCAGAGCCGTGAGGGTTTCTTCAGCGGCGGACAGCTGACTGTCCAGCAATAACGGAACATTGACATCCAGCTTTGCATATTCCTCATCAGTATATTCCGGATAATAGCCCAGATACGGCAGGGCTTCTTCGAGTATCATACGGGCATAGGGAGCAACGACTTTCGAGCCGTAATAACTTTCGCCCATAGGTTCATCAGCCATGATCAGCATGACAATTTCCGGATCATTCGCCGGAGCAAAACAAGCATACGAAGCGACATATTTATCTTCATCACCTGTTTCGAGTTTCTGAGAAGTACCGGATTTACCTCCGATGGCATAGCCTTTGATATATGCATTAGAACCGCCGTTATTATCCACAACAGCCTGTAATAACTGCCGTACCTGAGCGGAACTCTCTTCTGAGATTACCTGCCGTCTGATATTTGTTCCGTAGCTTTTGAGCACATTGCCCTCGCTGGAAACAATCTTGTCAACAACATGCGGCTCTACTAAATATCCGCCGTTGACAGCAGCAGCAATGCCTGTAATCATCTCCATCGGAGTCAGAGAATTCGACTGTCCGAATGCACTCGCCGCGAGATCGACAATACTCATATTTTCTTCGCTTCTGTAGATACTTGAACTCTCACCAGGGAGATCAATTCCGGTTTTTTCCGTCAGGCCGAATGCACTGAAATACTGTGAAAATTTATGAATGCCGATTCTGAGTCCGACTTCGATAAAAGCAGGGTTACAGGAATTTGTCAGAGCCTCTGAGAAAGTCTGTTCACCGTGACCCGATAATTTATGACAGTGAATCGGCTTCGGAACGCCTTGAATTGTATATGCTCCGGTACAGAAAAATCTGTCCTGATCAATATCGACTTGTTTTTCCTCGATCGCCATAGCAGTGGTAAAAATCTTGAATACAGACCCTGGGACATAAATTTCTGTGATGGCCTTATTTTTCCACTGCTGTTCACGAGCGGCGACATATGCCTCCTGATACTGTTCCTGAGGAAGAGCTTTCAGAGCGGCTTCGGCAGATTTATCATAAATCACAGAGGGCTGATTCAGATCAAAACTCGGATAAGTTCCCATTGCATAGACCGCTCCGGTTTTGGCATTCATGATGATACCGCAGGCACGGTTCTGAACATCGAACTGTTCACACATGGATTGGAGATTTTTTTCAAGATAATACTGCAAAGTCATATCCAGAGTCAGATACAGGGAACTGCCGTCTTCGGCGGGGAATGTAGTGGAATACCGATAGGGCATTTCATTACCTTTTGCATCAGTAGCGGAAATCACACGGCCGTCTGTACCGGACAGATATTTATTATAATACGCTTCGAGCCCGTACTGACCATCACCATCACTGTTAGTAAAGCCGATTACCTGAGCGGCAAGTTCATTCTGAGGATAATATCTCTTAGTATCTTCTTCGGTCTTGATCGAAGTCAGACCGTAAGTATCAAGATAGCTCATTAATTCATCAGCTGTGCTTTTTTCGACCTGAGTCTGAAGCACATAATATTTTGTATTTTTCTGTGAGGCTTCTCTGACGGTATCAGGATTTAAATTCAATTTCTCTGCAATTGTTTGGATTACTTCTTCCTGAAGTTCTTCGATCGGCATAACGATCTTGCTGGGGTCGAGTTTTTTGCCTTTATCCAGTGCCTCCTGACGTTCGGCCATAGTCTTGCCGATTTCTTTCATATCGCTCTGGAACTGATTCGGGTCGATATAAATTTTATAGACTGTCGCACTTCTTGCGAGGGGTTCTCCGGTACGGTCATAGATACTGCCCCTGTGTGCTGTGATTGTGATTTTGCTGAAATGTTTGCTGTTTGCTTTTTCGGCATAGACATCATGATCGACAATGCATAGCAGAGCGAGTTTGACTGTCACTAAAAAAGCGAGCAGCATACAGCCGCCGAAGCCCAGACCGACTGCACGTTTTTTCATTGGTGTTGTAGGTTCATAATCTTTGCGTTTTTCGTTCAAAGCATTCACCTCGGGTTATATGATAATAAATATTTCTGTCTAAAAAACAGGCAGGTATTTTATCTGTTTCCTGCCTGCTTATCCATCTTAATCCTGATTTTGAAAATACGAAGCGGAATTCTGCCGCCGTTTTTTCTCTCTTGCGGCGGCAGCACCGCACACCCGCCTGCGTATCCTTGCTTTGTTTCTGCCTTATTTCAAGAATATGCATATTACCCTCTCATATATGCCGTAAAGCTGTCGAACGCATTCTTGACTTTTACGAACAGATTCTGTTCTTCCTGAGGAAGCTCGACAACATCATCTGTCTGAATCTGAATATATTCCACCTGCGAGGGATTCAGCACATGCATACCGAGAACATTTTCAGCATATTCCTGTACATTTTTATTAGAAGCCTTTCCGGCAAGCTCTGTCTGCATACGGACATTTTCGCTCTGCAAATCGTTATATTCTTTCTGTTTGGCGGTGATTTCGCTTGAAACCTGAAGCTGCTGGACATTGCTCAGAATCAATGCAGCTGTCAGGGCAAAGCACACCAGTGCACACAGAATGATTTTTACGACTGTCACGGCCGGAATTTTCTTTTCTGCATCAGGCTTTTGCCTGTCAGGGTCTGTATTTGCCGTATTATCATAACTCATAGCGTATTGCATTCAGCTCCTTTCCGGATACTGATCTGTTATTTCTGATAATAAAAAAATCACAGTCAGAGTGATTTATAATTTCTCAATCACTCTGAGCTTAGCACTGTGACTTCTGTGATTCTGCTCCAGTTCAGATGCACCGGCCGTGATAGGCTTGCGGGTGATCAGCTTTGCTTTCGGCTTGTTACCGCAGACGCACTGCGGAAAATCGGGCGGACAGGTACAGCCTCTGCACCATGCGGCGAACTGCTGTTTGACAATTCTGTCCTCAAGCGAATGGAAAGTAATCACGGCAAGTCTGCCGCCGGATTTCAGACAGGCAAACGCCGCTTCCAGACCGAGCCGAAGGTGACCGAACTCGTCATTCACGGCGATGCGGATTGCCTGAAAAGTTTTTTTGCAGGGGTTCTTGTCTCTCCGGTATTTTTGCGGCACAGCCTGCCGGACGAGTTCTGCAAGTTCTCCCGTGGTTTTCACAGGAGAGATTTCACGGGCACGGAGAATCGCAGCAGCGATATTGCCGGCGAATTTTTCTTCCCCATATTCATAGAGAATTTTTCTGAGTGCCTGCTCGTCCCAGTGATTTACAATATCATATGCGCTGATACCTTCCTGACTCATACGCATATCCAGCGGAGCATCTGCATGATAGGAAAAGCCTCGTTCCGGTTCATCGAGCTGATGAGAAGAAACGCCAAGATCAAGCAGAATACCGTCAGCAACAAGGATGTTCAGACTGTCAAGAATCTGCCGCATCTGCGAATAATTGCCTTGTATCACCTTTGCCGGAAACGCCTGCAAACGTTGTGTAGCGGCTGCTACAGCATCGGGGTCACGGTCTAAGCCGATCAACAACCCGTTTTCGCCTAATCGGGAGGCAATTTCTCTGGAGTGCCCTGCACCTCCGACAGTACCGTCAATATAGATTCCATCCGGACGGACTGCTAAATTTTCGAGAGTTTCCGATAACAGTACCGGAATATGTGCGAACTCCATAAGAGCCTCCTTTTTGGCATTGTGTTTTTCCTTTTTGTTCTTATCTTTCTGTACAGGCATAAACTGCCTGATTTAATTATAGCACATTCAACAGATTCAGGCAACACAATCAAGAAACAAATTTTCTGAAATTTTATTTCTATTTTTTAGTTATTATATACAAAAGATAAAAAGTCGGAAAAACAGATTGAATTTACGTTTCTGCACGAACTTACACGTTTTCGAGAAACAATCATTCTGTTTTGATTTTTTTAAAAAGCGAGTATTTTCCGGAAATTTTTTCTTTTTCGACATTTGTGATTTCTTACAAAGTTTCCGGCTTGTTTTTATGAAATATTCTGTATTTTTTATGAAAAATCACAAATCTGAAAAAAACTCTTGACAAAGTAGCAAAAATATACTATAATAAAAACATAGCAAGTAGCAAATTAATACTAACTATAAAGCAGGTGATGTTTTTGACAGAACAGGAATATTTAAATTCTTATGACAGCTCCAGATTTCAAAAGCCATCAGTCGCTGTCGATCTGGTATTATTTACAGTAATAAAAGACAGTCTGC
>Ga0326513_10003426_pt1 | contig 11515 bp, 13 predicted proteins | sample 2_2465_0518_D_FD_203654 | JGI IMG/M metagenome (GOLD analysis project Ga0326513, IMG submission 203654) | Bovine rumen microbial communities from UC Davis, California, United States - 2_2465_0518 | ecosystem: Host-associated > Mammals > Digestive system > Stomach > Rumen | place: USA... | reverse complement strand
TGTACAAGACCATTTGCCAGGCATTCGAGCCTTTCATCATCATGAAGGTAGGCGATAAAAAGCGCCGCCTGATGGTGGAAGACATCGATATGGCCTGGATTGATGAGAACGCGGACATGCTGCAGGTAACGATTAACTTCTACAGAGTGGTCGAGCTCGGAGGATATGCGGACGACAACGACCTGATGGAGTCTGTAGAATTAGACATCGAAAGCGAGGTTTATTGATATGGGAGCACCCAGTATTAATATTGCTTTTTATGAGATGGCCATCGCGGCGATTCAGAGAGGTGACAAGGGCACTCTTGCCATGATTCTTGTTGACAGCTCTGTCGAGGCGCTGACCCCCTACACCGTGCTGGATGTCAATGACATTCCGGCCAGCCTTAGTGCGGCAAATCAGGGCTACATCAAGGCAGCTCTGAAGGGCTACATGACAGCACCCAAGAAGATTTTCGTCATGGCTGTTGCGGATGCAACCGGCTACACCGATGCCATGAACGCCCTTGAGCTGATGAAGTGGGACTACCTTGTGGCTCCGACTGCAACCACTGACAGCAAGGCCGCAGACATTGTGACCTGGATTAAGGCTCAGCGCGACAACAACCACAAGATCTTCAAGGCTGTTCTCGCAAACAACGTAGCAAACCACGAAGGCATCATCAATGTCATCAGTGGCTACACCGATGAAGACGGCACCGTCCTGACTGCTGAGCAGGCCTGCGCGAGAATCGCCGGCATCATCGCCGGTACTCCGTGGACCATGTCCTGCACCTATGCACCCATCCCGGAGGCGCTTGGATGCCCGTCCATGTCTCAGAGTGCACTTGACGCTGCTGTCGATGCTGGTCAGTTTTGCCTGATGTGGGATGGTGAGAAGGTCAAGATTGCACGCGGCGTCAACTCCCTGACCACCATCAGCGAGACGAAGGGCGCAAGCTTCAAAAAGATCCGCCTTGTGGAAATCATGGATATGATTGGCCAGGACATCAGAGTGACGGCACAGGACAACTACATTGGCAAGTACACCAACTCTTACGACAACAAGTGCCTGCTGACCACAGCTATCAATGGATACTTCGACACTCTGGTTGCTGACGGCATCCTGGCATCCGGCCAGTGCGAGATTGACGTCGATGCACAGAAGACCTGGATCAAGGCTAAGGGCGGCAAGTTTGTAGTGGACGGCGAAGAGGTCAATGTCGAGGACGCATCTGAGGACCAGATCCGCAGAGCAAACACCGGCTCTGAGGTCTTCCTCCGGGCTACCATCAGCATGCTCGATGCTATCGAGGACATCACCCTCGACATCTACATCGGATAAGGAGGTAAACGACTATGACTGGATTTAACGACGAGCAGGTTTGGTTAGGCACGTGGGGTAAGGTCTGGGTAGACGGCGAGCTCCTGTCCGAAGCAACTGCATTCCGGGCGGAAGTCACCATCAGCTATGAAGACCTGACAAGGGTCCAGAACCTGATGACCGGCCACAAGATGACATCTATGGCTGGTGAGGGCGAGATTACCCTGCACAAGGTGGATTCCTTCGTGATGAAGAAGATCGCGGCAGACATCAAGGCCGGCCGCATCCCGGACATCACCATCGAGTCTTCCTGGAATGACCCGAACGCAAACGGCGAACAGAGAATTGCCGTGAAGCATGTTAAGTTTGAAAAGATCACCCTCATGGACTGGGAGGCTGGAAGCATTGGAGAGGAATCCTACAGCTTCACCTTCTCCGACTATGAGATTAAGGCTATGGTCTAAAGGCCAGCTGACAACCACACAAGGCCTCTCACTCCGGTGAGGGGCTTTCTTTTTAAGGAGGCGCGCATTTATGAATACTGTTGACATTCTGCTTGGATTAGATAACTCCGTCCTTGAGGTGAATAACACCAAAGAGATGGAAATTAAGAGGCTGTCGAAGGCAGCCGGCAAGCCGTTTATCGTTAAGCTGCAGGGCGTACCTGCCAAGCGGTTCACGAAGATTGTGGACGGCATCAGCGACAAGAACGGCATCCGCACAGACAAAGCGTATGACGCTAACGTCAATCTGATTACTATCGGCATGGTCGACCCGTCCATGAAGGACAAGGCGTTGCTGGATAAGTTTGAGTGCAGCACTCCCGGCGAGCTGGTAGAGAAGCTGTTCAAACCGTCCGAGATCGGGGCGCTTGGGGATGCCATCACGGAGCTGTCAGGCTTCGGAGGCGACAACACTGTCGCTGAAGTAAAAAACTAATCTACACGGAAGAGGGCGGTGACACCACCAACATGTACATCCTCTTCCGTGAATTCCATTGGCGGCCGTCGGATTTCTATCTGCTCCCTGAGGGCGAAAAGATAGTGATCCGGGCCTTCCTCGCCAAATTCTTGGAGGAGGAAGAAAAGAAGGCCAGGAAGATTGAGAACCTACCGAGAAGGAGGGGTAAACGATGAGCAGAGTTATAGACGCTATACTCCGCCTTAAGGATGAATTCACGGGCCCGATGGGCAGTGCCGTGAATATGATGACATCGGCCTCTAAAGCCGGCGAGAAGACACGGCGGTCAGTCGAGAAGATTGGCAAAGGCTTTGAGCAGGCCGGCAAGACGCTCACGACGGCGGTGACCCTTCCTATAGTCGGACTGGGTGCGGCATCGTACAAGAATTTTGAGAGCGTCGACAAACAGCTTAAGCTGATACAGGCCACCATGGGCGAGAGTGCCTATGCTACCGCTGATCTCTCTGGAGCACTGGAGAGTGCGGCTGTTAACTCCATCTTCGGTATGGAGGAAGGCGCGAGTGCACTGGTTAACTACGCAAGACAGGGTTTCAATGCAGCTGAGTCCGCTGATATGCTTGCTCCGGCCCTCAACCTGGCAGCCGGCACTGCAACAGACCTCGACTCCGTCACGAGCGGTCTAGGCAATACCATGAAGGCCTTCGGCGCATCCTCAGAAGAGGCGGCACACTATGCTGATATGTTTACGCAGGCACAGGCACAGGCGAACACTAATGTGCAGGGCCTGTTCGACTCCATGTCCGTCGCTGGTCCGGTGGCTAAGACAGTAGGATGGGAGTTCGCGGATGTGGCGACTCTTATCGGTGTATTCGGTGACCAGAGTATCGGCGCTACAGAGGGCGCTACGGCCTTAAAGACAGGCCTTGCCAGACTGGCCTCACCTGCTAAGCAGGGGGCTAAGGCCATGCAGGAACTGGGCATTAACATCTTCGAAGCTGATGGCTCAATGAAGTCCATGCCGGAGGTTATCGGCGAGTTGCAGAGAGGCTTTGACGGCCTGTCAGAGCAGGAATCCCTTGCGGCGGCTTCGGCTATCTTCGGCAAGAACCAAATGTCTAACTGGCTGGCTCTGATTAACGGTCCGGGCATCAGCGGCCTGCAGGAGATGCGGGACAACATCAGCGGGGCAAGTGGTAATGCTCAGAACGCAGCTGACGCGATGGTCACTCCGATGGAGAAGCTGTCATCCACCTTCGATGTATTTAAGTACAAAGTCGGTGAGACAGCAGCCGGTGCCATTGTTCCGTTCATTGATAAACTGACGAGCCTTGTGGACAAATTCCGTCAGATGAGCCCCGAACAACAGCAGCAGATCGTCAAGTGGGCGGCTATGGCTGCGGCAGTAGGTCCGGCACTGCTTGCTATCGGTAAGATGATTGGCATAGCTACTAAGCTGTTCGGAGCGTTCAGCAAGCTGAGAGGTGCATTCAAATTCGTAACCACCGCAGGCGGACCGCTCAAGGCGCTGCTTGCCGGCATGGCATCACCGATGGGTGTTGTTATCGCGGCTATCGCGGCGATTGCGGTAGTCATTGCGGTAGTGGTGACGCATCTCGACCAGTTCAAGGCGGCAGGGCAGGCAGTCATGCAGGCGCTACAGCCAGCGATGGAGCGTCTGGGGCAGGCCTTCAGCAAGCTGGGCACGGCAGTCATGCCTATCCTTCAGCTGATTGGTGATGCGCTTGCTACATTCCTGTGTGGAGCATTCACCACGCTCGGAGCAATCGCAGTGCCCATCATTGAGGGCATATCCTTAGTCATCAGCGGTCTTGCGGATGCCATAAGCTTTGTTGTGGAATTCATCACAGCCATCGCAAATGGTGACTGGGGTACTGCTTGGGAGCTCATCAAGAGCGTAGCTCAGCCTATCATTGAGAATTTCAGCGGCGTCATTGACGGAATCAGCCAGGCGGTGCAGGGTGTTGTAGACTTCGTCAATGCTATTGTACACGGTGACTGGGAATCTGCATGGAATGCACTGGGAGAAGTTGGATCTGGTGTCATGAATGCATTCAAGGGTGTAATTGACGGTATCAAGAGCGCACTTGAGGGTGTTATCAGCAAGGTTAAAGAAGCTAAGGCTGCACTGGAGAAACTCGGCACTGGCAATGGAGGCGGTGGCCTTCACGGAATGGGCATGAACGCAGCAGGCACTCCAAACTGGCGCGGCGGCTGGACCACCGTAGGTGAGAAGGGCCCTGAGCTGATGAACCTGCCGAGAGGGACGCAGATCATCCCGCATGAGGCGAGCCTTAACACACCGATGGGCGGTAGCATTACCATCGCCAAGCTTGCAGACCAGATTGTGGTCCGCGAGGATGCAGACATTGACAAGATTGGAGATGCCGTAGTCCGCAAGATGCGGATGGCGGGCGCTATGATGGGAGGTATGAGTTTCAGTGGAAATATGGCTTAGAGGCAGAAAAAAACTGAGAATACCTGTGCTCCCGTCGGAATATACGGTGCAGTCTTCTCAGTCAAATCAGTCTGTAGATATCAATGCATTGGGTGAGGTGGATCTGGGAGGCAAGCGCGCCCTCCAGTCCATCTCTTTTTCTTCATTTTTCCCAAAGCGGTACGACCCTGAATATTGTTCGTACCGAAACATTAAGTCCCCATCAAGCTACGTCAAGCTTGTGGAGAAAATAAAGCGCGCCGGGACTTTGCGCCTCCTTATCACCGGCACGCCGATCCGTCTTCGGTGTCGCATCGAATCCTTCGAATGGTCCGAGAACGACGGCACCGGAGACATCAGTTATACGCTGACATTTAAGGAGCACAGAGGCGTGTCTGTAGGAACTTCTGAGGTGGTGACACTGTCCAGCCTGGAACAGAGTCAGCCGGATGCCGTTGCGGTAGAGGGCAAGACACTGGAAGAGAGCCCCAGAACGGAGCCGGAGACAACCACCGGCACGACCTACACGGTCAAGGCAGGGGACAGCCTCTCGACCATAGCCCGTCAGCTGACAGGTTCGGCAGACTGGCATGCTATATACGAGCAGAATAAGGCAGCCATCGGTGCGGACCCGAACATGATAATGGATGGCATGACCCTGACGATTCCGAGTGCAAAGGTTGAATCATGAGGGTACAGCTTTATAAGCCTGACAGTGGTCAGCAGTACGATATCACCGGAGCCTGTGCGACTGTGACGTGGAAAGGGTCCGCCTCATCCGCGTGCAGGACTCTGGATTTCGCCTATGTAAATGACCCGTATGACCCGACTATTAAGATTCCTGCCGTGTCTGTCGGTGACTTGGTGTCACTGGAGGACGAGAAGGAAGGTGAGGTCTTCTATGGGCAGATTTTCGGTATTGAAAAGTCGAGCGACATCGGGACGATTACCTTCACGGCGACAGACCCGATGAAGCACCTGCTTGAATCGAAGGGGCAGTATAACTTTCAGAACACTACCCCTGAGGCCATCGCCATGCAGGTGGCGGCAGACGTGCAGTTCCCGCTGAGATACGCGAACGGTGTGCCGTCTATTTATGTGACCGGCGTCAACATCGCCTCGATGATTTGCGACCAGATGAGCCTCTATGACATTATCATGGCGGCCTATACGAAGGCCCACAAGATTACCGGCGATAAGTATTTCGCGATGATTTACAAGCGGGGCTTGGGCGTCTACAAGGCCGAGTGGATAGTTAACGGCTTCACCCTGTCGGATTCTTCCAACATTACGGCCAGCAACTTCTCCGAGAGCATGGATGCTATTGTGAACCGCGTGAAGGTTTATGACGACAAAGGCAATCAGATTGGAGAGGTCAATGACACTGACTCCGCCGGCAAGTTCGGAATCTTCCAGGATATCTACAAACAAGAAGAAGGCGTCGACCCGACCACAGCGGCGACGGCCATGCTCAAGAGCAAGCCGAAGCAGACTATCAAGATAAACGCCATCGGCGACATCAACTGTCTTTCCTGCTATTATGTCATGCTCCATGACGCGGCGACCGGTCTCTCCGGGCGGTATTGGATCAGCTCCGACAGCCACACATGGCAGAACGGCATCCACACGATGGAGCTGGAGCTGACGTTTGAAGCCGTGATGAATGAGAAGGAAATCAAGGAAGAAGACAAGGACAAGAAGTCCAAGAGCAAGAAGAGCAAGAGCACGAAGAAGGAGGCGAGCACATGAGTTGGGCAGAAGACATGGCGCTGATGATGCGTGGCGAGCCTCAGACAGGGCGCGGCCTCCAGCTTTGCACGATGGCAGGCCCGAATATCCTGCAGGTCGGGCAGATGCAGATAACGTCTCCGAACCTGCGGATAGCATCCCATTTGATGACCAAGACATGCACTCAGGTAGCCGGAACCTGTCATGACGGATCTGCACTGACTGACAGGTCGACTTATGCACCCGCACTGCAGGCAGGGGATGTGGTGCTTGCCTATCAGCTGGATGACAGCACATTTCTTGTGATTGAAAGGATGGTGAGTGTATGAGCCTTTTACCGTCATTCATGGCCACTGAGATCCAGGAGAACACAGCGGCGGCTCAGGTGCTCACTGTCCCGCGTGAATACGGCATAGACTTCGAGACCGGCCAGCTGACCGGAGAGATAGTCGAGGGCATCGAGGCCGTGAAGGTGTGGATCTGGTGCTGTTTGAAGACCCCGCGCTTCCGCTATGCCATTTACAGCTGGCAGTACGGCACAGAATTCGAGCAGTATATCGGTCAGGTTCTGACAGACGAATATCTCAATGCTGATGTTCTGACGGAACTGGAGGATGCTCTCTTCGTGAATCCGTATATCAGTGCCGTCGAGAATTTCTCAGTAACCCGGAATAATGACTTACTGCATATCACCTGCACAGTCATCACGCAATTTGGCCCTCTGGAGGTGGACGAAAATGTATGAAGAGATGACATATGACTATATTCTTGCTGACGCAAAAGCAGAAGCGGGAGACGGCATCCAGAAGGGCGAGGGTAGTCTGGTTTTTAACGCTTTGAGTGTGCTGGCCTTTGAGCTGGAGAAGCTGTATATTGAGGCGAACTACATCCTCAATGAGGGATTCGCTGACACGGCAGACATGGACGGCCTTGTGCGGATTGCCGCAAACAGAGGATTGACTCGGAAGCCTGCCACAAATGCTTATGTCAGCATCACGGCCAATGTGGCCTTGCCGGTTGGATGGAGAGCATCCCTTAAGGGATATAACTATATCGTCACAGAAGAACTGGATGCCACCAACCACATCTACAAGGCGATGTGCGAAGAGGCTGGAAGCGGTCCGAATGAACTGCTCGGTCAGCTGACACCCATCGACTATGTTGACGGCCTGACATCCGCAGTCATCACGCAGGTGCTGATTGCCGGAGATGACGATGAGACACAGGAAGAGCTCTATAGACGTTATCTGGAGTCCTTCTCGACGGAGGCCTTCGGCGGGAACATCACGGCCTACAAGACCATCGTAAACGCGATGGACGGTGTCGGTGGATGCAAAGTCTATCCTGTCTGGGATGGCGTTGGAACCGTAAAGGTCGTAGTGCAGGCAGCGGACGGTGGAGTGCCGTCAACATATCTCATAAATCAGATCCAGGAGGCTCTCGTGCCTACTGACGGCGGTACAGGCTACGGCTTTGCTCCCATTGACCATGATGTCACTGTGGCAGCCGTCTCTCCGGTGACTGTTAATGTGGTCACCACCATCACCTACACCGCCGGATACAGCTGGGCCACCATCGGTGACCAGATTACGGCGGCCATCGAGGGCTATATCGAAAGCATCGCGGAGGCATGGTCGGAAGGTGATGCACGGACGGAAGCATTGGTCTATGTGTCACGTCTGGAGGCAGCCGTGCTGAACGTGACTGGTGTTACGGATATACAGGGCACGACCCTCAACGGCTCCACCACCAACCTGCATCTGGAATCTGACGAGATCCCGGTCATGGGCACACTGGTGGTGCATTAAGGAGGTGTAGCAGATGGCAAGGCCTGTTGATACCATTCACTACTACCCTCAGCACATCAGGAATATCGAAGAATTCCAGCGCATCGCGGCGGCCTACGATAAGGAGCTCCGGCTCCTGTGGGCCGTGCTGGGCAGGCAGCAGGAGAACCAGTATTTCGACACGATGGACGAGCAAACGTGCGCCCGGTGGGAGTCGCTCATCGGCATCAAGCTGGTGGGAGATGAGACACTGATTGAGCGTCGTATTGCTATCAAGGGGCGGTGGACATCATCCCTGCCGTACACGGAGCCGAAATTCCACGAGGTCCTGAAGGCAATGGTCGGAGACTACTACACGCTTGACATCAGCGTCCAGCAGAAGCTGTTGAAGGTCGGGATCTTCCTCGCTCAAATGCTGAAGGTCGACTCCGTCTATGACATCATGCGGGCGATGGCTCCGGCAGACATGGATGTCATCGTGAGGATAATTTACAACAGATGGATCCGGTTCACCGGCCTGACATGGGATGACCTGTGGGATCATGGCGCGGATACCTGGAATGATGTGAAGGCTAACGAAAAGTGGCAGGAGGAATAAATCATGCAGAACACTACCAACTTAAAGCTCAAGAAGCCGGAATACACCGACTTTGCTGATATCGAGGATATCAATGACAACATGGACACCATCGATGAAAAGCTCCATGATACGAAGGACTCGGTCGTGGCCTTCACTTCCTCCGACGTTGCTGACGGTGGTGCATCCTCTTGGACGAACGTCACGAAGGTGGCGAGCGGTGAGAAGCACAGCAGCCTGTTCGCGAAGATGAGCCAGATGTTCAAAAACATCCGCTTCCTGTACAAGCTGCTCGGAACGAAGGATATAAGCAGCATCGGGGACGGGACCGTCACCGGCGGACTTTTTTCGTTAAATGACTCTTTTACGAACCTCCGTTATACAAGATTGCATATTAGCACAATTGATAAACCAACAGACGCAAGAGCATTTGCTGTGTTTTTTACCGGTTCTACAGGAACGTTTCCGCTGCTCTATTCAGATGGCACCGGAAATGTTGTCATAATATATCAAAACTGGGAATCGATCTCGTCAACCTTAACGCCAGTAAATTATTCAAAGCTAGTCGATAAAGGCAATATCACTGGCATTAATGCCGGTCTGCAGGCTAGTGGCCTGATTCGATTAAAATTTACATACGCAAGTGTTGACAATGTTCCGTCTGGTGGCATTATGAGCGTTGACGGTTTGATTAGATTTCAACCTTCGATATCTTACTATAACTCATAAAATCACTTGCTGATTTTGAGACCAATGATATACACATCATAGCCGATGGTATTGGCCTTGGCCTCAATCCTAACGCTACTGTCCGAAACATAAGTCACGTTGATATAGTGCTGGGTTCCACCTGCATCTACACTGGTCAAGCTGAGTGCAATTCCGGGAAAAATAGGAGCAGGAAGGATGGCTGTGGCTCTGATATAAGTTGCATTGCTGTCTCTGTAAAAGAAAAACAGCAGATCATAATCAGAAAACTTCCGTCCGCCTATGGTTGAGTGAACGGTTGCCGTTGCTGTTGTGGTCACCTCGCTGCACAAGTAGAAATACCCCAGCTTGGCCAAAGAGTCATTTTTTATGCTCTTCTAGGAAGGGACATATAGTTGACCGAGAGCCGGGATGTAGTCGAGTAATCGGTTCCGGTTAATACCGCAGTATTTATCACCAACGAAAGTGTATAATCTGCTGAAAAAGTTGCATTGACAGAGACATAGGCATAATTACCCTGTTCTCCATAGTAACCGTTTCTCAACTCATAAGTGGCACCAATCGCAACAGTACCACGCGAAAGAGAAAAAGGAATGATTCTGTTCTTGCTTCCTGCAATCCATACCTCAAAGAAAACATACTCCCAATTGGATGGAACTGTTATTGCCGTCCGCCCTGTAGCATCTCCGAAATAATGCGGCCTTAACAAAGAGTCATTTATCCAAAGAATTTATTCTTTGCGAATCTGACGCTCATGCTGAATGTAGCAGTGAGTGAAGTGTTGCTAATATTCCGCAATCTCACTATGACCGCAGAGCTATCATTTTGTGCGGGGTTTATGGACTGGACGAACACTCTGCTATCACCTGATGTGTACTGCAGCAGTCCGACCAAACCGTATCCAGTTGGAACGGAATAATTTAAATTGGCTGCTGTGAAGGACATCTCTCCATTGGCGGCTATGGTGTATGACTTCGATACGCCGGTCGCTTTGAACAAAGCAGACAAAGAGTCATTTACCTCTTGCCATCACCTTCTGGGCCCGTGTGAACGCCTGCTTGACGCCGCACGGGTCTATATCGATGTATCTTAAGGTGGTGGCGATGTTGGTGTGTCCCATAAGGATGCGGATGGTCTCCACCGGCACTCCGGCCTTCCACAGGTCAGTCGCAAATGTCCTCCTGAATCGGTGCGGATGGACGTTCTCCACGCCGGCCCGCTGACCGATGTCCTTAAGGATGAGCTCGACTGCTCTGGGAGTGAGGCGCGCATCCACGCGTGTGTGACAGAAAAGTGGAGCATCGGGGGAAGCTTCTCGGCTGCGGAGATATTCCCGGAGGTAAGATTTTGCAGTCTTGTTGAGATAGCAGACCCGCTCTTTGTGCCCCTTCCCGAAGACGATGAGCTCATCTGCCCGGAAGTCGATGTCCTTGACCTGCAGGGCGGTGCACTCTGAGACGCGGCATCCAGTGGAGTACAGAAACTCGACCAGCGCCCGGTCACGGAGCGTACGGCATGAGTCCCGTATTCGGGCGAGGTCTTCGGCGGTGAAGGCTTTCTTTATGCGCTTCTCCACCAGGATGCGGCCGATGCCCTTGATTGGGTTCTTCGTGATGTATCCGTCATCTAACATAAATTCAAAGAAGGATGACAGGAAGCGCAGCTTATTCTGGATGGTGACCATGCTGATGCTGTGCTCGGAACGATACCGGGACAGGTAGTCCTTGATGTCGGTGGTGGTCAGCTGGTTCAGCGGTTTGGTGAGATTCTTTGCGAGCATCCTGACCTCCAGCGTGTACTGGCAGAGGGACGTATCCTTCAGACCCATCAGCTTCTTAGATGCGGTAAACCGCTGTATCAATGTCTCGACGGGCGGCAGCTCCTTAGGGGCTTTCAGGATAGTCTCCAGTACTGCCCGGAGCTTTGCCAGCTGTGGCTTCGACAAATCATGCTTCATGAGGTTTATGATTGATTCTATTTGAGTCATGAGTAAGCCTCCTATTTTAGTTAGAGATTCAGTGTACACCAGGAAGGAGG
>Ga0326513_10003425_pt1 | contig 11515 bp, 20 predicted proteins | sample 2_2465_0518_D_FD_203654 | JGI IMG/M metagenome (GOLD analysis project Ga0326513, IMG submission 203654) | Bovine rumen microbial communities from UC Davis, California, United States - 2_2465_0518 | ecosystem: Host-associated > Mammals > Digestive system > Stomach > Rumen | place: USA... | reverse complement strand
TTCTTAGGAGAAAATCGTAGGAATAAGCGAAATCCTAAGAACATTCAGGCAGAAATTGGCAGTGAAGATAATTACGAAGATGAATGGTATTATAACAGAGAAAGACAAGCCTTAAAATGGTTATGTCGATGTAAAAACAATCACCATTTTGATTATCGCGATAGAATTAGATACCCTGTTGAGGATAAAAAACACGCTCCATGCCAAGGGAAATGTCCTATATGCGGTGATGAGAGAATTAGTATGTGGTCAAAAATGCTCTACCCTATTCGTTTTAATTATTTGGGTGGTTCTCAATTTTAGTAGGAAGTAACACGGTTATATACCAACAAGGAGAAAAAATTGAATAATAATAATACAAATGTAAATTTTGATAGTAAAAACAAAGATAAGGGACATAGTGTAGTCTTTTCTATGAATAAAAAGATTAGCGATATAATTATAATCTGTATAGGAATTTTATTTTTAGTTGTTGCTTTATTCGCTTTGTTAAGAAGTTGTAACAATGCAGATAATAATGAAGTATCAAATAAAGCAATATCCCAAGAAAGTACGACAACTACTTCCTCACCTTTGAATTTTACACCACGTAAACAAGATACAAATAAATCAATTAAAATTCCTACTACAACTGGTTTTAATATGGTAGCTGGACAAATTAATCAACGAGTTTTATTTGAAAATCCAAGTTCTAATCAATGTGTATTTCAAATTAGATTGTATTTATCTGATAATACTTTAATATGGAAGTCTGATTATATTAAACCAAGTGAAAAGGTTGTTGAGGAACAATTATTAACACCGTTACAAAGTGGAATATATAAAGATTGCAAATTGTATTACGATTGTTATTCTCTTGACCGCTCTCAAAAATTAAATGGTGGATTAGTTAGTGTAATGATTAACGCTTATTAAATATTAAAAACAAAAAAGAAAGGTATGATTTTTATGAAGAAGATTATTTGTATGTTGATTGCCGTACTTATGGTGGTCAGTTGTTCCGTAAGCGTATCGGCTGCGGAATTTTATCAGGGTGGATATGACAATAATCATCCCGAAGATACAGGCGAGATTACTGTTACGGCTCATCAATATAGCAGATACACAATTTCTATCCCTGAAACGCTTGACACTGCCGATATGAATGGTGGAGAAGTTACCGTATCAAATGCAAGTTTGGAAGATGGTATGTCTATCTTTGTTGCAGTTACAAATATGGAAAGTGATTACACAATTCCTGTTACTCACAAGACAAAAGAAGGTGTTACTGCTAAAGTAGCTATCGGTGGTAATTATGGAAATGCTACGCATAGAGATATTATCTGTAAGTTTGATGGTACAGAATTGGAAAGTAATAATGGTGAGATGACTTCTCAAATCCGTACTAATATTGTCGGACAACCTGAAGCTGGTGAGTACGAAGGAACAATTACCTATGCAATTTCTTGTGTTTCGAATACTTAAAGCAGATACTTTAGTAAATTTAGTTTACTCCTAATATTTAGATATGGTTGTCACAGAGATGATTTTACTTTTTCATTAGTTTTCATTGTTTTTCTCATACATCCTTTTAGCACTTCTTTTTCTCTGTGGCAACCAATATACAGCGGTGTAGCCAAGTGGTTAAGGCATCGGACTTTGACTCCGTGATTCGAGCGTTCAAATCGCTTCGCCGCTGCCAGTGGAGAAATCCACGATTTTATCTTCTTTCATTTCATAGTTTTTAAGTCTTAGGGAACGACTATAAACTCCCTCAACTATGGAAACGTACACCAATAGGCAGAGTGAGCAGACTCAAAATCTGTGCAGTGTGGGTTCGACTCCCACCGTTTCCACCATTATTTGCTCGTATATCCCAATAGGCAGAGGAAACAGACTTAAAATCTGTCAAGTGTCGGTTCAAATCCGACTACGAGTACCAGTGGGCTTATCTCGCTCACATTCTCCTTATCGTCTTTGGAGAAACAGTTAATATCTTTCGTTATTCAACACCAAGTCTTAGGTGGAGACTATAAACCCACCTACCTATGTACCGTTAGCTCAGTAGGTTAGAGCAGTTGACTCATAATCAACAGGTGCAGGGTTCGATTCCCTGACGGTACACCACTTTCCCCTAAACGCTTTTGTTGACTTTTATTCTCCTAAACACCGTGGAGGGTGCGGTGTATATCACCCTCATATACGACTCATTAACTCAGTTTGGTAGAGTACTTGACTTTTAATCAAGTTGTCCAGAGTTCGAATCTCTGATGAGTCACCAGTTAAATAACACGTTTATATACTATAATTTTGGAGGTTTTTATGGAAAAAATTATTGAAACATTTAAAAGCACATTAAAAAACAATCCTGATTGTCCAGTGACATTCACTCTTGACTCAGATAACCCTCAATCAATGAGGTTTATTGAGTATCTAAATGATAATCGTTCTTTAGTACAACACAACGGCAAAATTACATTCGCTCCTTATGGAAAGAATATTGATAGCTTTGTTTGCGGTATTGCTCGTATGTGGAAAGAGTACAAAGACAGGAAGTCGTTTGAGTATTATTACACCAATAGTGAAATGATGAGAGAGTTATTCTGTAACGAGAAGGACGACAATGATAATTTAATCCCTTTGTACGCCGATATTGGTGGGGTTAAGTATATTGTCACTTGGGAGAGTAAGGGTGATACCGATTTGTTCCATTATAAGGTGGCAAATTCTAAGGAACGTGGATTGTTAGATATGCTTTGGTCTATCTTTGGTGGCATTACTACTAAGAATGATAAAGATAAAAACGAAACTAAGAAACTCAATCCTCAGATTGGAGTAAGTTTTGATGTGGCTCTTAGCAAAGACTATGGCTACAATCTCGGAATTACAAAAATGCTTTATGACCACGCATATTCTCTTGGTTATGCCGTTGGTGGAAATATTAGTATGACCATTGGTTAAGGAGCAAAGAATGATTAAGATTGTAAATGACGATTTTCTACACACAAAAGCACAAATTTGTGTACAGATAGTTAATGATGAAGGCGACTTAAAGAATAATATTCCTGATTGGATTAATAATGAGTATCATCACATCACAAAGGAATATATTAAGTATATTAATTATTATCAAAAACACAGGCTTGAAACATTTAATACTACAATGTATGTTCCTGTTGATTGCTGGGCTGTTGGATTGGTAGATACTATTAAAAATAATTATCTTGATAAATATGATAAAGATTTTAAATATATTGCTTGTGCGTTCTGCCGTAAGAGAGAAGGCAAGAAATATAAAATTGATTTTGGAGCATTAAAAGATTGTTTGAAAGATATTTGTAGAAAAGCACAATCGATACACGCTAATGTGGCTATTACATACTCAGGCGTAGTAGAGCAAGCCGTTAAAGAAGTATTTGAAGGAAGCACTGTTAATGTTTATTTAGTGAAGGAATAAGAAATGGAACAAAAATTAAACACTAAACAACAACAACTTATTTCACAAAACCATAATTTAATTTATGGTTTTGCTCATAAAAGAAAATTGGATTTAGATGAATACTATGACATATTAGCGTTGGCATTATGTAGAGCGGCATTAAGTTATGATTTACATAAAAGCAGTTTTCAAACCTATGCGTATATGATTATGGGTTCTGAGGTTAATGCGTATCAAAGAGCATTAAATAAACCTAAACGTAAATTAGATAAATCAATTAAAGAAATACGTTTAGACGAGCTGTTTGATAATCATAGTAATCATAGCAATCATAGTAGCAGTATAGTAAAAAACTCATCTATTGGGGAGTTTACTATTCATCCGAGTATCCCATTATCTGAAATGTGTGAAGGTAAGATAATGGCAGAAAAAATGTTGTCCGTTTTGTCTAACAAAGAACAAATAATTGTTATGGGGAAAAAGGAAGGACTAACAAATTATGAGATAGGTAAACAACTTAAATGTTCTGCTCAGAATATAGATTATTATATCCGTAAGATTAGAAGGAAATGGGTAAAACATTTTGATTTAACAGTGTAGTTAACACGGTTATATACCGTAATAAAATTATTGTTTTAAGAGGTGTGTAAATGACAGATAATAAACACCTCCTCTTAGATATAGGGAGAGGTATAAACGTACTCAGCTTGTGTGATGGTATGAGCTGCGGTCAAATTGCATTAACAGAGTTAGGAATTAAAATTAATCATTATTACGCAAGTGAGATTGATAAGAACGCTATAAAATGCACACAAGATAACTTTCCTGATACTGTGCAACTTGGAGATGTGACACAAATTACCGAAGAAACATTAAATAAATTACCGATAATTGATTTAATTATGTTTGGTAGTCCTTGTCGGTCTTTATCTAAAGCTACGGCTGGTAGAAAAGATTATAATAATGGACTTAAAGGAGTATCGTGGTTGTTTTATCCTTGTGCTAATATTCTTGATTGGATTAAGAAAAATAATAATTCAGATGTCTATTTTCTTGTTGAGAATGTAGACAGTAATAAATCAAATGATTTGAACGAGATGAGTCAGATTTTAGGAGTTAAACCACGTTTAATAGATAGCAAACTTTTTTCAGCACAGGAACGGAAAAGAAACTATTGGACAAATATTCATATTGGCGAATTGCCAAAATCAAATCCGTTTGTTTTACGTGACATAATGGATATAGAGGTAGATGAAAAGTATTTTTATACTCAGAGTTTTGACTATCATGGCGATGATAAGAAAGTATGCGCTACCCTACATATTAATGGTCACGATATATTAAAGCGAGTAAACAATCCGAAATTCAAATCACCTACTCTAACAGCTTGTAGAGGTGGTAATCTACAAAAGAAAGTGTTTGATAAAGGCAGATGTAGAAAACTAACTCCAAACGAATATCGTAAATTGCAAACTATACCTGAGTGGGTAAAGATGGATTTTGCAGATACTCATATTTACTCGATGTGCGGAGATGGCTGGACGATAGAGGTAATAAAACATATTCTTAAAGGATTGATTACAGATGAACAAACAAAAGAAACCATATACACCACCTGATTTAGAAATTGTAAAAACACATTTTGAAAACGATATTTTAACAGGTAGTGTAGAGGAATACAAAGAGTACATAGACGATGGCGGTGATTGGGGCGATGATCCTATCATTGATCCTGATGACGAAATTGATTGGTAAATATGGAGTGATAAAGTGGCTTATATATACAGATATACCGATTTAGCAGATGGGATTATTAAATATGTTGGTATTGTTTGGGGCAAAACAAGGTCTTTACAACAACGCATTAATGAGCATGAAAGAAATGACGAATGGTGTTTTGTTAGGCGTTGGAAAATAGAGTATATAGAAATCGGAATTAATAATCGTACTGAAGCTGAGTTTTTTGAAAGTCATTTTATTTCTCTTTACGGTACTGACAAATACTTTAATGTAAAAAAGTCTGATTGGGGAACAAGTGATTTAGTACCCTTTACAGAGGATAATTGGAAAGAATATTTAATTTTTTCTATATCTAAATCTCCCAATGAACAATTTAAACACATATTAGAATTGAAGTCTTTTACAAAAAGACAATATTGTTTTGCAAGACTTAACAAATTGGTCGGATATAAGTATAAAAATCAATTAAATGAATTACTTAACTATTTTATATTTGATAGAAATGATAATATTGCACGATTTGATGGAAAAGGGCAAATCATTATTAATATACCTTATATTGGAGAAGTTAAGTATTTTGATTATGAAGATGTTTTTGTATTACCAACTGGTCAAAGAATAAAAACAAATGAACTAAAACAATATTTTGATAAAACTATAGAATCAATGCAAAAGATTTCAAATATTTTCAAACAATATAATAATTAAGGAGGAACTTATGCCTACAGAGTATGCAAATTATTACACAAGTAAAGGTTACTATGTAATCGGTGAAAACATCTATGCAGTTGAAGCCTTTATAAAGAACCACCAAAAAACCATTAATGACGTAATCGAGTGGGCTAACAAAGAAGATGTGTTTGTCGAGTTCGGTTGTTTGAAGAACGGACAGGCTTATTGCCGTTATCATCTTGGTCGTAAAGATAAGTATGTGGTAATTGCTTTGGAAGGTGTGCTTGAACATCTGTTGAAGTCTGAATTTCCGAGCATGAGAAGACATATTCTTTCCTTGCCTGTGATTATTGCGAGTAATAAAGTGGAATGAATATGGAAGAATTAGAAAAAATAGATTGCGCTTTAGTTCATCGTTATAAGTCAGGATATATTAGTATTTCAAAACTACCTACACCTAAATTAGAAGAATCAAAACCAAGTAAGGTTTGTAAAGTGTGTTTAGTGTGTGCTAATAACGATAACAAAGTGTGTGATAAATGTAAATATAAAGATAAATTTATGAAGCCGTGGTGATATAATGAAAGTTTTAGAGTTGTTTGCTGGTACAAGGTCTATCGGCAAGGCGTTTGAAAAAAGAGGACATAAAGTTTTTAGCGTAGAGTGGAATAAGAATTTTGAGAACATTGATTTATATAAAGATATTGGTGAATTAACTGCCGAGGAAATAATTGAGAAATTCGGTCACCCTGATGTAATTTGGATGAGTCCTGATTGTACTACATTCTCTATTGCAGCTATCAGCCATCACAGAATTAAAAATCCTGTTACTGGAAATCTCGATCCTAAGAGTGACTATGCTAAATTCTGTGATAAGGTAGACCAACATTGTTTAGAGCTGATTCGGCAACTCCATCCGCGTTTCTGGTTTGTTGAAAATCCGAGAGGCGGGTTAAGAAAAATGGAGTGGATGCAAGATTTGCCGAGATATACGGTTACTTATTGTCAGTACGGCGATACACGGATGAAGCCGACAGACATTTGGACTAATCATCCTAATCCTAAATTTAAACCTTGTTGTCACAATGGAGATAGTTGTCATACTCCTGCTCCGAGAGGTTCAAAAACAGGAACACAAGGATTAAAGGGCAGTATTGAAAGGTCGGTTATACCCGAACAGTTATGTGACCATATTGTTGATATATGTGAAGAAGTCATAAATTAAAATGTGTCTTTTAAGAGGTATGCAGATGAACAAACAAAAGAAACCATATATAAAACCTGAATTTAAGAAAGAAAAGTTGAGTATTAAAAATACTGTTTTAGCAAGTAGTGTTGAAAATTTCAGTAGTTATATTGACGGCACAGGCGATGATTGGGGTGAGCCAATTATCAATCCTGACGAGCCGATTGATTGGTAGGAGGTAAACAATGAACAATTATTACACAAGTAAAGGTTACTATGTTATAGGTGAAAACATTTATGATGTAGAAGTATTTACAAACAATCACAAAAAGACCATAGATGAAATTATGGAATGGGCTAACAAAGAAGATGTCTTTGTAGAGTTCGGCTGTTTGAAGAATGGACAGGCTTATTGCCGTTATCATCTTAGTCGCAAAGACAAGTATGCTGTAGCTGCGTTGGAGGGCGCGCTTGAACATCTATTGAAGCCTGAGTTTCCGAGTATGAGAAGACATATTCTTTCCTTGCCTGTGATTATTGCAAGTAATAAGATGGAGTGAATATGAATATTGCGATCATTGATTCCGATCTGATAGGTAGAACAAAACACCGTTTCCCTAATTTGGTATGTATGAAACTTTCTGGTTATTATAAATCTAAAGGTGATAATGTTGTTTTAAAAATGGATTATAATAATTTGGTTGATTACGATATAGTTTATATTAGCAAGGTGTTTACCGACACGCCCATAGAACAATCAATTTTAGAGTTGCCTAATGTTAAATATGGTGGCACTGGATTCTTTTATGATAAAGCCAAGCCTTTACCCTATGAAGTAGAACATCATATGCCAGATTATCATCTATACGATGAATGGGTTGAGTATCAATTATTTATACGTAATGGAAATCGCAAAGACTACAAATACTACCTTGATTATTCAATAGGCTTTTTGACCAGAGGTTGTTTTCGTCAATGTGAGTTCTGTGTAAATAAGAATTATAAGAAAGTCCATCTTCATAGTCCATTAGAAGAATTTTATGATCCTTCTCGTAAAAAGATATGTTTACTTGATGATAATTTTTTGGGATGTAGTAAATGGGAAGAAATGCTTTTGGAATTACAAGCAACTAAACGTCCGTTCCAATTTAAACAGGGGCTTGATGAAAGGATACTTACCGATCGCAAATGTGAATTGTTGTTTAAAAGTAAATACGATGGTGATTATATCTTTGCTTTCGATAATGTGGCAGATTATGATTTGATTAAATCTAAACTTGAACTACTACGGCGATACACAGATAAAATTCCAAAGTTCTATTGCTTTTGTGGATTTGATCGAAATGATAAATGGGATTTAGATTTCTGGCAGCAAGACTTGTGGGATTTGTTTAGGCGTATTGAAATGCTAATGCAATATCATTGTTTGCCTTATATTATGAGATTCAATAGGTATATAGAATCCCCATATAAAGGAATGTACACATTAATTGCTAATTGGTGTAACACCCCATTATTGTTCAAGAAAAAAAGTTTGCGTGAAGTTGCTGAATATATACAAAATCGAACAAAGAAAAAATGTGCATATATAAGATACGTACAACAGATAGAAAAAGATATACCTGAGTTAGCAAAACAATATTTTGATATGAAATGGAAATAAAATAAGTCTTTTAAGATGGGTGATGAAATGAAAATAAAAACTGGAAGAGTAAGAAGATTGTACGAACAAGCACTTATTGATAAAATCGTGTGCAAAAATATGTTGCTTATGGCAATTGCTGGGTTACACAACGAATCATTGATAAACAAGACAAAAGCAAGTCCATATCGCAACTACAGAAATATTATTGCAAAAGAAGCCCTACAATGTAAAATCCCAAAAGAACAAATAACAGAATTAGTTGAAACTCTTTCACCTGATAGATATCCATCTGAAAGACAGGTTTTAATGTTAATTACTTTAATAAAAAGTAAGAAGTATAAATATATCGAAGATTATATTCCTGATTCGGATTTAATCTACAAATTATAAAAGATAAATTTTAAAGCCCTTCGAGGTCTGAATAGACTGCCGATGAAAGCTCACTGATATAGAACAAGTAACCACGAGTGACTAACTGTTTGAATATCCTTGCTCTTCGGAGAGTATGAGAAAGGCAAACTGAGAATTATAATAATGAGGTGTAAATATGAATAACAATCAAATTCCAAAAGATGTACAAGAAAAAATTAAAAAGAAAATTGTCAGGGATATTATATCTTATATGTTAAACAACATGACTATAAAAAATAATGAAGATGGAACTTCAGCGATTACAATTCCTGATCCTACTTTTGAAGATGTATATCCAGAAATGGCAGATTAAAAATTTAGAGGAATGAATATGAAAGATGTATGTTCAGTATTAAATTATTTGTCTTTAGAAAGAATAAAGTCAAATGAAATACAAAGACCAAGAAAAAGTAGAGAATATGTTGATACAAACGAAAAATACGATTTGCAAATTCAGCAAACATTTAGTCATGGAAAACCTTGTTTGGATTTTCGGTTTTCGAGCAAATGGCTTGGCAAAGGTGTTTTCTTAAACATAGGAGTATATAAGGACATAATCAGCATCAGATTTTCAAATGAATTAGAACCAACCTCTCGAATTATTTCATATGAAAATCAAGTAGATAGAATTGCAAGTTGTAAAGCTCGAATTAGTCAAGCAAGTGAGCATTTTGAATATTTGCAAACATTAGTTGGCAAAGAGTTTGTTTTAATACCAACAATTCATACAGGTATTTATTCAATAAAAGAAATAAAAAATAACTCTGATTGTAGCGAATCGGAGACATTAAATAATTCGTCAGAAAAACAGTGTTAGATATGTCAGATAAGGATTAAAAATCTGATTTTAAAGGTAAGTGAAAAATATGTGTGTACAAAACAAATCACCTGTTAATCAAGATTTAATAGGTACTAATATCGTAATTAATAAAAATATCTTAAACAGGAAATCAAAAAAATATACCGCTTTGCTTGGCGAGTCAGGTGTAATTTGGTCTGTTTATACGACAGATCGTGGTGTAAAAAATTATGGAGTAGAGATTCGTAATATACGGAATGATGCTTCCGCTTTTGGTTTCTTTTACTTTAAACCTGAAGAATTTGATATACAAACAGACGAAAATGAAAAGGAGAACAATATGAATACAAATATAAATACTTACGATAGCAACGCTTATAAAGGTAAATTCAGAATTGCGCTAATTCAATTTCTTGACGGTACAAAATATGAAGTGCATTATCGTGTTTATGATGATGGATTTGAATATAAAGAAGGAGATTTGGTTGTAGTTAAGCCAGCCCATCACGATATGACGATTGCAAAGATTAAAAAAATTTATGATAGAGATTCTTGTTTTAGTGCTGATGCAAATCGTGAAATTGTCTGTCCGATTGATATTTCCAAATATCAGGAACGTAATAACAAAGCCAAAGAAATTGTCGAATTAAAAAGAGAAATGGATAAGAAGGTTAAGGAATTACAGGGCGTTGCTTTGTATGAGATGATGGCGCAACATTCTCCTGAATTGAGAGACATGCTTACTCAGTTCAAAGAGTTGACCGGTGTTGAAGCAAGTGCGGATGAAGTTTAGGATAATACATAATTAAAAGAAGGGTTTTAAGAGGTGTAAATATGTTTGGAGCTTTTACAAAAGATATGTTAAGAGATGGAATGGTAATCCAAAACCGATGTGGTGAACATAGGTTAGTTATTAATGGATGTTTAGTTGGAGATGATGTTTATGGTAATTTAAGAACTTATACAGAAGATTTATGTTCAACTACCGATCCCAGTTATGATGTCGTAGCAGTATACAGAGAGATACAAACTTTAGAAGATATTAATACTAATCATCGTCCACCTCTTTGGGTTCGTAAAGAAATCACAAAAATTAAAGAAGTTAAAGATACTAAAGAAGTTACTATGGCAGAAATTGAAGAAAAGTTTGGTTATAAGGTTAAGATAGTGAATGGGTGAATGTATGGAGTTTACAAAAGAAAATGTAGATAAATATATTGATTCGCCCGAAGTTCGTAAATACTGTGGTAGCAGACGTATAGTATCGTGTACTGATATTGGATTTACCAATGAAGATATACAGAGGGCGATTCAATATATTAAAAGCGATGAAAATCAAGATAAAGATTTACAAAAGTATAAATACTTGCCCGATGATGAATTGGTGAAAGTGATTAAAGAGCATATTAAAACAGAGTTTTATAATGTGCTACAAAGATTATTTGTAGAATAAAACAAAAGGAGTATTAATTATGGATAATAAAAAATTAACACAACAAATAAAGGGAAGGTAACTGGCGTGAAAGTGATTTCTTCCGATGCATTGGCATTGGCGTATGAGATTCAGGATAAGTTTGGCAACAATCTTGAACCAATTAAAGCATTAATCCACAATACTGAAATTGATAATAATGGAGTTTTGTC
>Ga0326513_10003423_pt1 | contig 11519 bp, 6 predicted proteins | sample 2_2465_0518_D_FD_203654 | JGI IMG/M metagenome (GOLD analysis project Ga0326513, IMG submission 203654) | Bovine rumen microbial communities from UC Davis, California, United States - 2_2465_0518 | ecosystem: Host-associated > Mammals > Digestive system > Stomach > Rumen | place: USA: California... | reverse complement strand
TGTTACAAAAATAGGTGATGGTGCTTTCTATGGGTGTGATGAATTAATCATTAAAACAACTAGTGATTATGTTAAAAAATATTGCAAAGAAAATGGCATAGAGTTTGTAAGTAATGAATCATTAACTGTAGAGTTTGTAAGTAATGAATCATTAACTGAAGACATTAACAAATATTATAGATTAGAACTTGAAGATGAATTTGGTGATAGAGCCGGTTTATGGACAGGTGCTTTTGAATTAATTCCAACAAAAGAGACAATAGAAGATAATCCAAACGATTATGCTGATTTAACTCCTGATGAAAGAAGAAAATATTATCAATTTGATTATTTGCTTGATGAGTTAAGTAAGATTAAATCACCAGGTGTTGATACTAATTTCAATGGTTTTAGAGAGAATGATATTTTTGCATTTACATCTAACAAATATAAAGAAGTTAAGGGTATCATAGAAGAGATGAGAAATATTCTTAGAGAATTAGGTTTTAAACTTATTGTTAAAGAAGTAAATGTTGATGATAAAGAAATTTCTTATAAAGATGATGACCAAATAGCCTTTCATAAAGAAGAATCATCAAGAGAATTAGATGAAGATTTAAAAAATAATATTCTTGATGTAGTTGAAAAAGAAGTTGGTACAAGTGATAGACCGGTAGATGGCCCAAGTTATATATTGCCAGATGGTAAATTCTTAACTATTTGGAGAAGTAAAATACCTGTGAGTAAATATAGTGCTACTGGTAGTGCAACTCATAGAGATGTTCAAGATTTCTTATATAATAAAGGTTTAGTTAAGGATAAGGGTATTGATGTAGATGACCCCGAATTAGAAAAACTTGGTTGTATTAGAGTCAATGGTGGTTTTGAAGAGTATATTTGGTTGCCAAATACTAGACCAAATGAAGAGCAATGGAAATCATTATTAATATGGTTAGACTGGTATTTTAGATTCCATAGTAAATTAATGGTTGGTTTTAAATCTTATGCACCAAAGACTTATAGTAATAAAGATTATACAACTGATGAAATTCTTAAGAAATGCAAAGAAGCATATGGTAGAGGTTATTTAACAGAATATTTAGATAAATTAGACCCAAATGATAATAGTAATTATCCTGTGTATATTACTGATGAAGCATATAAATTAAAAAATATTCTTATAAGAGATAATGCTCCTTATAGAATTTATGATTGTGGTAGGTTCTATTTATTCCAAAATGCTTTAAGTGATAAGACACATTATGATATGATTGATTTAGCATGGAAGAATGATGTTTTTGGTGCAGGTACTTCTAAAAAAACTTTGATGGAATTACAAGATTCACAACAGATTTTTGATGATAGCAATTATATTGTTTTCATGCCTAAAAATTATGAAGATGATGGTAGAATAAAGTGGTATACAACTTTAGGTGAAGATGATTATTATAATTGTCGTGTCTATAGTTTTGGTATTATTTATGTAAGAAGTGCTTATACATATAGAACAAGTAATTTAATTAGTGCTTTAGGTAAACCTGAAAGAGAAATATTTTATGATGAATTAAATGAAAAAGTTTATATTACTATTGGTGACAAACATTATGAATTATTTTTAAGTGCATTAGATTATGAACTTGCAAATGCTATTTATAATACAGAAGAAATGCTAGATGAATTACAAAATAGTTGATTTATTTAATAATAGTGATATAATATATATTGCTAAATTCTATAGTTAGGTGAGGTTAAATTTAGTATGAATGAATATATTGCAGATTTAATGTTTGAGTTGTCTCATTACAAGTTAGATGAAGAGTTAAAACCTTCATATTTTAATGCACAAGATATTTGTGATGAATATTGTTTATCAATTAAAGAAGTCATGGATATTGCAAAAGAAAATGGTTATAAAGTTTATAAGTTTAATGAAAAATATTTAGATAAACCTTTAGTAATTATTTCAACACCTGAAATCTCAAGAGAAAGTATTTTAGAAGAACTTAAAAATTATGCAAGTATTTATTTCATGGAAGAATCTACAAATGATTCCTTCTCACTCAATGAAAGTGAAGACCAAAAAATTGTTAGTGCAAAGCATTTAGCAAATATTTTTGATACTAATGGTAATCATATTGAAACTAGAGTTTTTAGAAGTAGAAATGATTTAGATAAATATATTGAAAGATATGATATTTATGATATGACATCTAGTAAAGATGTTGTTGAATATAAAGGTAAAACATTCTATGGTAATGTTTATAAAGTTATTGTTATTTTACCAAAAGAAGTAAAAGAATCTAAGGATGTCAATAAAGAATATGAAACTTTACAGATGCAATTAGAACAAGAATTAAAGAATGCTAGAAAAAGAGGTGCAACACCTAGAGAATTAAGAGATATTCAAAGAGAATATAGAGATAAGATGAATGCTTTATCTAAGCAAGAATCTTTTAATGAAGATGTTGAAAAGCATGATGAATTAATATACAAAGTTGCTGAAAAATTAAAAAATAATATTAATAGTTTTGAAGATGAGTTAATAACTTTGTCTCAAGTAGAAGGTGTTGATGTAGAAGAAATCAAGCAAAGAGAACCAATTAAAATTGCAAAGGCATTAGTTGAAGAAGGTATTGTTGATTTTAGAATGTTTGAAGATATTGAAAAACATTCTATTCTAATTGATAAACCTAATGGTAATGGTGTTTTTGATATTCTTAAAAATGCTAACTATAATGTTAGAAAAGATACTTCTAAACCAGTTTTAAGATACATCATTAACTATAATAACAAAGATTATGAAGTAACTAATTATGGTTGGGATGGAGATAATTTCTTTGTTGATTTAGATAAGTCTCTTATTGATGAAGATATTGAAAAACATGACACATTAAATCCTAAACTTTTTGATGGTGAAGAATTAAGACCTGAAGTAAAAGAAACAATTCAAAAGATTGCGGATGAGTTTTTAAAAGAATTAAATAATGATGGAATTAAGTTTACACTTAAAGATATTGTATTATTAGGTAGTAATGTATCTTATAATTACACTAAAGATAGTGACTTAGATATTCATTTAATTGCTGATTCAAGTGGTTTAGAATGTCCTGATGATTTATATCCACTTCTTTATAGTGCATATAGAAGTATGTTTAATAAGAATTATGATATTACTATTAAAGGTATTCCTGCAGAAATCTATGTTGAGATGGATGAAGCACAGGCAAAATCTAATGGTATTTATTCTTTAAATAATGGTTGGATTAAACACCCTGAACAAACAACTATTCCTGATTTAGATAAAGAAGCATTTGATAAATTATTTAAAGAATGGGAAGATAAATATTTTTCTTTAATTGAAAGAGTTAATGAAGAATTAAGTGATGATATTTATGACTTCATTGAAGACTTATATGATTTAAGAAAAGAATCTATTGCAAGTGAAGGCGAATATGGTTTAGGTAATTTAGTGTTCAAAGAGTTTAGAAACTTGGGTTATTTAGATAATCTTAAAGAATTAAGAAAACAAGAAAAAGGTAAAGAATTGTCTTTAGAACATTTAGAAGAAGATGTTTTACAAGAATATAATGTTGGGTCAAATAAGTTTAAATCTAGAAATACTTGGCATGGTGGTGCCGGATTAGCATCAAATATTGAAAAAGAAGAAAGTGATAATTACAAACTTGCAAATAAGAAATTAAAAGAGATGTATGATTTTATTTCTAATGCTCAAACAAACAAGTTATATACAAATGAAGATGTAAATATTATTGATGAAGTAAGATTTTGGCAACAAGGTCCTAAAGTAGAAGTAGATATTAAATACATTGATAAAAATATTAATATTAGACGTAATTGGGTTAAAGAGAATGCTTCAAGATTAATAAAAGAGTTAAAAAATGAGTTTAAAGATAAAGGTTATGTTTATTATTTAGATGGTCATACTTTAACAATTTTATATGAAATTAAAGAATCTTTAGATGAAGAATTAAAGAAAAATAATGCATCAAAATTATTTAAACTTATAAATGCTGAACCAAATAAATTATATGTGATATTATCTTCTGATACTGATGGTAGAGAAATTAAAGATAAAGTTGCATATGATAATGCTAAAAAAGAAATTGAAAAAGGCATTAAAGTTGAAGGTATGTGGTTTAACCCTGAAACTAAGAAAGCAGAACCTCAACCAAATAGTTATATAGTGCAATGTGATGAAACTAAAGCGAAAGAGTTAGCAAAAGCATTGATTCAACAAGAATTTATTACTGTAAAGTTTAAAGATGAAAATAATTTTGTAAGTAGTCTTTACAGATATGAAAATAATGTGTATAATAATATTGAATCATCAGATGAAGTAGTATTTGATGATGAAGCAAAGAAGTTACCATATTATAGTGTTCTTGACACAACTGCATTCTCATTAGGGTTATATGGTAATAACTTTAATTTAGATGAATAAGAGTAATATTTGCTAAATTCTATGATAAGTAAAAATACAGGAGATTATTGCTATGGCAAGTTTAGAAGAAGTTAAAAGATTTATTAAAGACTCTATTGACTGGCTTAAAGAAGAAGATATGGGTTGTACAACTTTAAAGTTAGATGATAGGTTAGCAATTTGTGTTGGCTGGTTAAAAGGTTATGGTGATGAGAAGAGAGATGATGCTATTCAATCTGAACAAGAACCAGATTTTGCTATCAATGCCGGTATTAAAGTTTGGACAAGTGATGATATAAGAACTGACTATGAATACATCAATATGCCATATTATGATGGTGGTGATGTAGTTAATACTGATATTACATTAGACCCATCAGATGAAAAAGACAATTATGAACAAGTTGCTAAATGGTTATTAGACCAATATGAAGACCTTAAAGATTTAAATATTGATGAAGATGGCCGTATTGTTGAAGGGGCAAAAGAAGAATCTTTAAAAGAAGATAAAGAAGTTGATAACTGGAGAGATAATATTAGATATGTATTGTGTCTTGATGATGGCTCTGGTGACCGTTATTTTGATGGTATAGATGATGTAACAATCAATATAAAAGATGCTCATAAATATACATATGAAGATGCTATTGATAATATAAAATCAGCAAGTGAGAAGTTTATCTCAAAAGCATTCAATGGTGATTGGAAAGAGGCCGGTTTTAGAGAACATTCTTATATATTTTATCCTGAAAATATTTCAATTAATGATGTCAAAGAATCTTTAAAAGAAAGTAAGAAACAAAACTTACAAAAGAAACCATTAAAAGAATCTTGGGCTGGTGAAGATGTTATTGATGATATTGCTGATAGAGCAAAATCAATGATTGAAGAAGGTAAAGATGTTGATGAAGCAATCTTTGATTCTATTGATAATGGTTTAATTTATAATAAAGATATCTATGCTTTATTAGAACATTATGGTTCTATTGATGCAGGTACAATCATTGAATCATTCTTAGATGATTTATATAGTGATGTGTATGCTAGAGTTGCTGATTATGCTCCAAATAGTGAAGAAGAGTTTGAATCTTTAAAAGAAGGTAAACTTAAAGATTATAAAGGTTATAAATATGAAAAAGTTACTTTAGGTAAAGAAGATGGCTATGTCTTTGATGGTATTGAAGTTTATAGACTTTATAATGAACATGGTAAAGTTGAAACTGAATGTGAATCATTAAAAGAACTTAAAGAAATAGTTGATACTAGAATTAAATTAGGATATTGGGCATATTAATTATGAAAGAGTTTTCTAAAGTTGAGTATTGTGTTATAGATAAAACAGGCAACAATGTTGAAGTCTTTAGTGATGAGTATGAAGCCATTGAATTTGCACAAAACCATAATTATCCAAAAGTTTTAGAGGTTGGTTATGGTGAACCAGATGCTAATGGTGATGAAGTTGAACTTTATGCAACTGAAGTTTGGAATATAGAAGATGATGGAGAGTTGTATGAAGGTACTGCCTATTATAATGTAAAGTTTAAAGATGTTGCTGATACTATTGAAACAAATGATTTTAGTGAAGTAGAATCTTGGGCATGGAATATGTTACAACAAGGCCTTTATATTGAAATCAAGAATTATAAGAGTGGAAAATCTCAAAGATTAACTCCTGATGATGTTGATGATAATGGTCTTGACATTGATATCCAAGAAGCATATAATAGAAAATTAAGTAAGTTTGATAATGTTGTTAAAGTATTAGATGACTACGGAATTCTTTATGGTGATGTTGTTGAAAATGATGATGGTTCAATTAACATTGTTGGTGTAGATGAAAGTGAGTGGGAAGAAACAAGAGATGCTATTGAAAGTGAATTACATCTTGAGGTTTTAGTACCTGACTATGACCATGAAGAATATGATGATGAATTAATTGTTAAATAATTATCAAATAAAAATATAGAGACATCTATTGATGTCTCTTTTATATTGCTAAATTTGTTAGTATTTAATTTGGAGATTTTTATATGGCAAAAGGAAAAGGTAAGAAAGTTAGTAGTGGTGGTCCCCACAAAAAACATGGCCCAAAAAAGAAATTATTTCATTGTTGGGACTCAACTATGAGATTACATCTTGCAAAGGCCAGTTTGTTATGTAAATATACAAATAAAGAAAGTTGGGAACAATCTTGCAATGCTAAAGGTATTAGAGCAGAAGGTGATTCTCTTTGGAAAGAGTTTGTTGCTTTAGATTTAAATTCTAAAAAAGTTTGGTTTAAAAACCATACAAAGAATTAAGCATGTTGCTAAATTTTAATGATAGTATTGTATAATATAAGGAATAGAATAAATGACATTAACTGAATATATTGAACATATTAAAGATGAACTTACCGGTGGTGTTTTAGAGTTAGAAATTGATGATGAAGTCATTGGTAAAATGGTAAAACAAGCATTAAAAGAAGTTCAAAGATATATTGATGAGACAAAACTCATTCAAGTACCTTTTTCGTCTTGTATTGATTTAAAAGATTTTAAACATAGTTCAATTACAAAAGTATATAGAACAGAACCTATTGGTGATTTATCAAATAACAATGATGGTATAAGTAGTGTTGACCCAATGTATGCACAAGTGTGGTTAGCATATAGTAATGGTGGCTCAATGTATAATTTAAATAATTATTTAACAAATTATATGTCTTATAACACATTACTACAATTAAGAAATACAACATCTACTGACTTAGCATTTAAAGAAGATAAGCATGATAATAAATTATATATAAATGTTAGTGGTGGTAATCCAAGAACTATTGCTATTGAATATGTGCCACTATTTGAAGATGTTGATGATGTCAAGAGTGATTATTGGATTGATATTATTCAAAGATTATCATTAGCATTAACAAAAAGAGTTTTAGGTAGAATTAGAACCTATGCTAAACAAACAAATGCATTATTCACTATTGATGGTGATACAATGTTAGAAGAAGGTAATAGAGAACTTAGTGAACTAAGAGAAATATTAAGAAATAATAGTACACTATTCTATCCAATAGATTAAGAGGAGATAAAGATGAAAAAGTTAAATGAATCAAGATGTATTTTAAGAACAAATACAGGTGATATTTGGCAAGTTGAAAGTGGTCATACTTTAGAAGAGTATAGAAAACTTTTTGGTTGGGACTATGATGAAGGTGACCTTTATGACTTTAGTGAAAAAGATGTCAAAGATGGTTCAGTTGAGGCTGATGATGGTAGAGTTTATTGGAAAATCATTGTTGATGGTGAACCAAGATATTTTGAAACTAATCGTTTTGAAGAATGGAATGAAAGAGAATGCAAAGAAGAGTTAGGTGAACCTAAAGAAAAAATTGATGAGGGTACATCTAACTTTAGAACTCCTGATAACTTCCCACTTTTAGTCTTCTATACTTATGATGAATTCTATTATAACATGGAACATGATTCTGACTATCCTGATATAGATAATTTTGAAAATGAAGATGGCGATATTGATTATGATGCTTATGATGAAGCAGTAGAAGAATTTGAACAAAAGTATTGGGATAATAATAAAGTCTGTGTCTTAGATGAAGATGAACAAGAAAGACTTGAAAATAGATTATATGAATTTAATGAAGAGTCAAAGAGAATCGCAATTGATGCTGATGTTGATGCCGATGGTTATCAATCTTATGGTAACAATTTAAATCTTGAAGATATTGAATTAAATATTGAATCAGGTTATTATAGCGGTGCTTATATTAATGTTGAACATGAAGACTTATTTGAGTCTCTTGATGAAGAATTTAAGAAACAACAAATTGAAAGATTTAATAAGTTCTTTGAAGAATTAAAGAAAGAATTCCATTTAACTGAACTTGGTGTTGCTTGGGGCCCCGCTTCTAATGGTGAAGTTGGTTATAATATTATTAATGAATCTTTAAAAGAAAAGAAAGAATCAATTTCTTTAACCTTAACTTATGAAGTAGGTTCTAACTTTGTTGAGAGATGCAATGAGATAAATGATGCTGAATCTGGTGAAACTATGTCAGAACAAATTGGAACTTATGAAGATGGTTGCTATGTTTATTTTGATGCATTTGACCAAGATGATGGTGGTTATTGCCAATATGTCTTATATGATAAAAAAGGTTATGAATTAGGATTTACAGACCCTCTCAATGATGATGAAGTTATTGATGAATTTGAATTAGATGATAATCATAAGTTAATTGTAAAAGTAAGAGGAGTTGAAGAATCTTTAAAAGAAAAAATTAATGTTTTCACAAAAATGAAGACAAAGGGCGGAAGAACCGTTTCAATTAAAGATAATGATTCTTTTATTGGTTCTAAACCTTGGATTGAATTTGAAGGTATTAAAATATATCCAAATGATTTAGGTTTAAAAAATATTAAAGGAAATAAAGAGTTAATAGATGCCATTAAGAGTGGTAAAGTTGATGAGATTATAGAGTTAAGACAAGAATCTTTAAAAGAATCAAAAGAAGATAAATTAAATGAAGGTCATCAAGGCTTTAAATACAAAGGTTATGATATTGACTGGAATGAAGATGAATTAAATCTTGAAGATGGTATGCCTAATGGCTTAAGCATTGTTATTAAAGACTATAATGGAAAAGATGTTGCTGAAGTTTCTAGTTATAAAGAAGCAAGAAAATGGATTGATGAACACCCATCAAATATTGGTAAATTATTAGCCAATACATTCATGGAAGATGCTCTTGCTAGTGGTGACTTAGATGGTAGTGAGTTTGAACACATTAAAGGCACATCAAGAGTTGTTTATTATGGTGCTTATAACTATGTTGATGAGGATTATTTATTAGAGTGTACAGAAAACTTTAATGATGATGGCTCTGTTGATGAACATGTGGTTACAAAAGGCGACCATGAAGAAACACAGTATAATAGTATTGAAGAACTTCTTAAGGATAATTGGGGTTTAACTTTATTTATTAAGAACCAACAAGAATTAATTAAGCATTTTGATTTAATATTAAATGGAATGGATATTTCCGATAAAGATGTTGCACTTGCTAATGATGTATATGAAGCAATAATGTCAAGTGGAGAACTTGATGATTATTCTGTAGATATTTTTGATAGTGAAATTATTATTGATAATACAGCTAATGGTGGTGATGCTGAAATGCATTATATATTTAATGATGATGGCACTATTGATGCAGATGTTTATTATGATGGTGCTGCTGAAGATTCCGATAAGCATTATGCTAATATTAAAGATTTCTATGACAATTCAAAAATTGTTGATTATCTTACAATAACATATGATATGAAATTCCCTAAATTTACTGCTTTATTTAAACAATTTGTTGAAGAAAGTTTAGAGAAAAAAGAAGTGTGTCCTGAATGTGGTAAAGAAGTTTGTGAATGTAATAAACTTCAAGAATCACCTGAAAATGCTGGTGCTAGAGTTACTTACTTATTAGATGGTGAAGAAATTATTAAAGAACAAGGTCATTGTGCTTTAGTTAAAAAAGGAAATAGATATATTATTAAATATGCTCCTGGTTATTATGTGAGTGAAATTAAAGCAAGTAATGATGAAGAAGCAATTAATAAATTCTTGGGTTTAGATGAATCTATTCAAAAATTAGCAGAAAGAAAATCTAAGAGAAAATTAAGATATGGTATTACAACAGGTGACCCAGCAAAGAATGCTGCATTCTTTAATCATGCTATGGGTAGTGATGTTGGTGATGCAAATATTGAAGCATCTTGTGTGTCTTTAGGTGAAGAAAAGTCTTTAGATAGTTTAAAAGCAAAAGTTAAATCTGCTTATGATGGTGGAGATATGTTTCAAACATATGATGCTTTTGAGGCCATTGATAAAGTAAAAGCAGAAAAAATTGCTAATAAAGCCATTAAAGAATCTAAATGGGCAAAAGAAATTGGTATTAAATCATTAGAAGATTTATGGTCATCCTTTGAAGATGGTGGTAATGAAGATGCCGATGATGTTCTTTTAGAAGTTATTCATGCATTAGATGATGCTTTTGAAACACATATTTATGATGATATTGATGAGTCTAAGAAAGTTTGTGAATCTCAAGATGATTATTATGTTGTAAGTGATGGTAAAAACCCAAAACACTCTTATGTCTTTAGTGAAAAAGGAAGAGATGCAGCCATTGGTATGCTAAAAGATTATACTGGTAATGGTTATTGGGAAGTCTTACATTATGTTAATGGCAACCCAACTATGATATATAATACTAAAGATGGTGCTATTGAAGAAAAATAAGGAGAATATGTATGCAAAGTTATTCTATTTTAGATGCATTTAAGGCCTTAGAAGATATTAATGATGATTTTGTTGAAAAAGAAATTAAAGTAACTAATAAGAAAGTTACAAAGCAAACAAATAAAGCATTAAAAGAATCTTTAAAAGAAGATAAGGCTGAAATAGTTGCTCTTGACATTTCTGGTAATAATATGTATGATAGAGGTCAAGCATATTTTTATGCTAGAACTGGTGATTGTGTTGATATCAATGGTGTTAGATTTAAAATTCTTGAAGATGATACTCACAAGATTGGCTATAGTGATGAAATTCTTTTAAAGAACTTAGCAACAGGTGAAACAACATTAATTGCTAAAAAAGATTTCATTAAAGATGCTCAATTATTAAATGATTGTGATGAATCTTTAAAAGAAGATAAATTAAATGAAGAGAATAGAGAAGGCATGATGGGAGTAGAGGATATAGCTATTACTTTAATAGCAAGTTTTTTACCAAATGCTTCTGTTCTTGTAATTAAAGGTGTTAAAAAACTTATTGATACTATTAAAGAAAAACATGCAAATAAAAAAGAACTTAAGAGACTCTTTAAAGAAGACCCAGAAATGGCTAAAGTCATTAAGGCAATTATTAAAGAAGCAGGAATTAAAGACACTGCAAAGATTTTACAATTAATTGATGATTATTATTCAGGTAAAGACCTTAAAAAAGTAGAATCTTTAGAAGATGGTTATGAAGATGTTGTTAATGCTATTGCTAATGATGATAGTATTGAAGTAGATGAAGGGCTCTTTGGTGATAT
>Ga0326513_10003421_pt1 | contig 11520 bp, 10 predicted proteins | sample 2_2465_0518_D_FD_203654 | JGI IMG/M metagenome (GOLD analysis project Ga0326513, IMG submission 203654) | Bovine rumen microbial communities from UC Davis, California, United States - 2_2465_0518 | ecosystem: Host-associated > Mammals > Digestive system > Stomach > Rumen | place: USA... | reverse complement strand
ACGTCTCGTTTCCTCACCTTGTGAAGAAATTAAGCTCGTAATCTACTATACTTCGATTAAGCAGCGAGAGCATACTCATTGTTGCCAATTAATTTTCCTACAGAAGAGATTAAGGAGCCTCCCATAGTCCAGCTCCGCGTGCTTACGTACCATTTCGTCTTGCCGTCAAATCCAGTCAACCCCAGTTTGGCGGAAAAACCCCACGTAGGGTGGGGGCAGGCCGCTTTACAAGTGCAAAGATATGAACTTTTTCTGATTAATACGTCTTTTTTCTGAGAAAATATGTAACTTTGCAATAAATTTGACATAAAAGAGTTATTATAATAGCATAAAAACCCTGAAAAAGTAACTTGCGTAAGAATGAAAAGATATATACTACCTTTCTTGATGCTGTTGTTCTGCATGGCAACAATGGCACAGTCATCTATGACCGATGACCAAATAATAAAGTTCGTAATTAAGGAGCAGAAGGCCGGCACGTCCCAACAGGAGATTGCCGTGAAACTGATACAGCGCGGTGTGACCCCCGAGCAGATTAAGCGCGTTCAGAAGAAAGCCGAGCGTCTGAAGAAGGAGCAGGGCTTGGGCACCGTGGCAGGCAAGACCTTAGGCACTGATGAGAATCTGGGCCGCCAGCGCAAGAACAACGGGCAGGACAAGACCTTGCAGAAGGTGAAGGATGTGAAGAAGTCGCGCCGACTGCTGACTGCCGAGGAGGCGAAGGAGGAGACCGATGAGGACACGCGCCTGATCAAGGACGACCTGGACGAGTTCATGCCCGACTCTTTCGATATCTATGACCGTGAGGTGATTCGTAAGTACCTGAAAGCCAAGGATGAATACGAGAAAAAAGATAAGAAGAAGATTTTCGGTCACAGCCTGTTCCAGAATGAGGAACTGACGTTTGAACCGCCCATGAACCTTGCCACTCCGCAGAACTATGTGCTGGGGCCTGGCGATGCAATCTATATAGATATTTATGGTGCTTCGCAGAAGACCGAAGAGGTGACGGTGTCGCCCGACGGCTATGTGGTGATTGAGGACTTCGGCCCCATCCAGGTGTCAGGCCTCACGGTCGAACAGGCCAGCGCAAGAGTGCGTTCACAGTTGGGCGCACGCTATAGTAGCTCGAAAATCAGACTGTCGCTGGGACAGACGCGCACCATCACCGTCAACGTGATGGGTGAGGTGAAGACCCCCGGCTCCTACACGCTGTCGGCCTTCGCCACCGTGTTCCACGCCCTCTACATGGCCGGAGGCCCCAGCGAGATAGGCACGCTCAGAAACATCAAGGTGTATCGCAACAACCGTCTGGTGACTACGGTCGATGTATATGACTACATTCTGAACGGAAAGCTGAGCGGCAATATCCGACTGGCTGACAACGATGTGATTACGGTGGGCACCTACGACTGTCTGGTGAACGTCACTGGCAAGGTGAAGCGCCCTATGTACTACGAGATGAAGCGCAACGAGAGCATGAAGACACTGATTACGTATGCAGGCGACTTTGCCAGCGATGCCTATCGCAAGTCGGTGCGCGTGGTGAGAAAAGAGGGCTCGCGCTATGCCGTCTATAACGTGGGCGAGTTCGATCTGGGGTCGTTCCGCATGGCCGATGGCGACTCAGTGAGCGTTGACTCGCTGCTGAACCGCTACTCCAACATGGTGGAGGTGAAGGGTGCCGTGTTCCGTCCCGGCATGTACCAGATAGGCGGACAGATTAATAGCGTGAAAAGCCTGCTCGAACAGAGCGAGGGCGTGACCGAGGAAGCCTTTACCGCCCATGCCGTGATGCACCGCATGCGTGCCGACCGCACGCTGGAGGTGGTTCCAGTAGATATTGAAGGTATCATGAGCGGCATGGTGAGCGACATTCCTTTGCAGAACGAGGACGTGCTGTTTGTGCCTACCCGTCAGGACGTGCATGAAGAGCAGACCATCACCATTCATGGCGAGGTGCTCTACCCGGGTGTGTATAAGTATGCTGCCAACGAGACGCTGGAAGACTTTGTGCTGCAGGCAGGCGGACTGAAAGAGACGGCCTCGATGGTGAACGTGTTTGTGTCGCGCCGCATCGTCAATCCCAAGGCTACGATGGCCGACACCATTGTGGGACAGTCGTTCAGCTTCGCCCTGAAAGACGGCTTCGTGATTGATGGCGAGCCAGGCTTCGTGCTGCAGCCGTTCGACGAGGTGTTTGTGCGCAAGAGCCCCGGCTACAATGCACAGCAGAACGTGCTGGTGGAAGGCGAGGTTCAGTTTGGGGGCTACTATTCGCTGACCAAGCAGAACGAGCGCCTGAGCGACCTGATAGTCAAGTGCGGCGGTGTGACAAATTTTGCCTATGTGGAGGGCGCTCGACTGGAGCGCAAGCTGAACGAGGCCGAGCGCATGCGCTATGAGGAGTCGGTGAAGATGCAGCGCCTGCAGAACGAGCAGACCATGATGGAACAGGCCCTGAAGAGCGGTCGCTCGGTGAGCGAGATTCAGGCAGGCATGACCGCCTCGCAGGAGAAGCTGCAGATACCCGACACCTATCCCGTGGGCATACAGCTCGACAAGGCGCTGGCCCATCCGGGCAGCGACTTCGACCTGGTGCTGCGCGAGGGCGACCGTCTGATTGTGCCGCACTATACCAATACGGTGAAGATCAACGGTGAGGTGATGTACCCCAACACCGTGAGCTATCAGGAGGGCAAGCCTGTGAGCTACTACATCAACATGGCCGGAGGCTATGGCAACAAGGCCAAGAAGCGCAAGACCTACATCATCTACATGAACGGCGACGTAGCCAAGGTGGGCTGCAACACGAAAGTACGCCCCGGCTGCGAGATTGTGGTGCCACAGAAGGCCACACACCGCATGACCACAGCTGAGACCATTACCATAGGTACGGGAATCGCCTCAATCGCCACTATGATTGCCACACTGGCCAATATCCTGAAGAAATAAGCGTAGTAGGGGTATTAACAATTTTTTTTGAACTCGGGAACTATGGATCAAAGTAAAATAATCAATATAAATGCAGTAGAAGTCATTAGAATTTTATGGGCAGACCGCAGGAAAGTATGTATCTACTCTTTTGTGGCGGGTGTCATTGGTGTAATTCTGGCTTTCGGAACACCTAAGATATATCGGTCAACGGTCATTCTCGCTCCAGAGGAATCAGGAGGAGGCTTTTCCGGTAGCATATCGTCGTTGGCATCCATGGTGGGCATGAACATGAAGATAGGTCAGACAGGCGATGCATTATATCCGGAAATCTATCCCGACTTGATGGGATCGACTAATTTCATCGTCGGACTGTTTCCCATAAAGGTAAGAACCGACAAGACAGGCGAGGAATATGCTTACTGGGACTACATTCAGAATCATCAGCGCACTGCACTTCACGAATATCCCTTTGTGTGGATGGCCTGGTTGAAGGAAAAACTTTCGTCAGACGAAGAAGGTACAGGGGCAGGTCACAAGACAGATCCTTTCCGCCTGACAAAGAAAGAGTTCGGTGTGATGAAGGCCATAGGCAGTAAGATAAAGTGCATGGTTGATAAGAAGACAAATGTAATCACCATTACGGTGGAAGACCAGGACCCGCTCATTGCTGCTACTGTGGCCGATTCCGTTCAGATGCACTTGCAACGCTCAATTACTGAATATCGCACGAAAAAGGCCCGAGTGGATTTGGACTATATGGAAAAGCTGTTCGAGGAGGCGCAGCGGCAATATTCCATTGCTCGTAAGGAATATGCTTCGTTTATTGATGCCAATCAGGACCTTATTCTTCAGCAATATCGCCAGAAAGCGGATGAATTAGAAAATGAGCTTCAGTTGAAATTCACAATCTATCAGCAGGTCGTTGAGCAAATGCAGTTGGCAAAAGCAAAGGTACAGGAGCGGACACCTGCGTTTACCATTGTGCAGAGTGCCAGCGTTCCCATCAAGCATAGTAGCCGTCCAAAGATTGTTACGCTTATTATTTGGATGATATTAGGCTTTATGATTCGCGTGGCCATGCTTGCATGGAAAAACAGAGAACAGATTGTCAGAATTTAGCACACTTGTAGAGATTTGAGAAAGCATCCTTATATCGTTGCAACCGTCATAGCTACGCTTTTGGCCGTAGTGGTATGGCTATGTGTGCCTAAGAAATATACGGCAGTTACAAAAATCAGTGATGAATATAAGGAAGTGGATTTGGCAATCGGTCTTGATGTCTATAGTGCAAGAATAAAGAACGCTTTTGTCAGTGCAAATCTTGGCATGAATAATATCGAAACATATTGTCAAGCCATCAAGACAGATGACTTTGCGCGTTTTATTTCTCATGTGCAAGTTCCGGACAAAGGAATGACTTATGGGCAATATCTTGGAAAAAAGGATACAATAGAGGCAGTAAAGGGGAATATTAACTATATTATCAGTAATAGGCAACAGACGCTGCTGATAGGCTTCTCAGACAAAGATGCCCTGATAGCTTCTCAGATGCTGGATAGTGTGACAGCCCATCTGCAGGACATCGTCACAAACTATAGAAGATACATTGACAAGCACATTCTACATAGTGTAGAACAGGAATTGGCAGAGGCTAAGACAATGTTTGACGAGGCAGAAAAGGCTTATTCCCTTTTTGCCGATTCACATCAAAGGTTGAAGAATGTTTATGAAAAACAAAAAGAAAGTGTTTTAGAGAAGGAACTGAAATTGGCTCGCAAGCATTATCTGTCCCAGATGAATCAATATATTCGCCATCAGTCACTTTCAAGCAAGCCATACACATCTTTCGCAGTGGTTCAGGCCAATGTCGTACCTCAGGAGACCAATACCTATCTCTTTCCTTACATTCTGAGCTTTGTTCTCATGGCGCTAACCCTTACAAAGGCGGGTAAGCTCTATTTGGACAAACGCAGCAAGGGAGTTAGCATAGAATGGGGGGGGGCTTTCTCGCCGTGGATGATTACCCTCTCTGTTTGGGGCGGTATGATGGGGCTGTTTTTTATCTCAGGCGACATTCTTTATCCATTGACTAACCAATTCTATTATTCTGTGGCATTATGGATAACGATACTGGTGGTTACATCTTTTGTCACATTCAACCTGTTGGAGCATAGAACGCAACCTTTGCCATTGGATGGAATTAAAGTAAACAAGGCATTCTTTTATTTTCTTTTCTTTGTTGCAGTTGTTCTGAGTCCAATGTATATGTACAGAGTCTGGCAGACCATATCTTCCTTCGACTCAGATGACATGCTGAAAAATGCTCGCATCCTGGCTGTCTATGGAGAAGGGCAGGGCATACTTAACTATGCCATCGTGATTGCTCAGTCGTTGCTGCTTGTGGCATTATGGCGATACCCCAAGATACCCTGGTGGCAGTTGGCAATCATCATTGCCTGCTGCATTCTCAACTCTATAGCTATCATGGAGAAAGGCTCTACATTCTTGGTACTGCTGTGTAGTATGTATGTTCTTTTTGAACGGAAAGTCATAAAAATGCGTACTATTTTGTTTAGCGGTGTCTTGGTCGTCATTCTGTTCTATTTTGTCAATTTGATGCGAGAGGGTGAGAATTCAGACTTTTCACAGGATGCCACACTATTGGACTTCATTGGCATGTACATCATGTCCCCCCCCGTGGCTTATAGTCGCATAGTGCAGGAAATAGGTTCTCAGTTTGGTACCAACACTTTCGAGACCATCTATCTGTTTCTCGACAGATTCGGTATAGGCAATTTTGAAGTGCATGAGAAGACGCAGGAGTTTGTGTTTGTTCCTATATCAACCAATGTATATACAATCATGCAGCCCTTCTTTCGCGATTTCGGCTACTGGGGAGTTGCTTTCTTCGCATGGGGCTATGGAGTGCTGTCGGGAGTACTTTACCGCTATTCGTGTAATGGCAACGTGTTCTGCATCTGCATGTACACCTATCTGGTGGAGATTCTTGTATTGCAATTCTATCAGGAGAATCTGTTCCTTTCAATGGTGTTCGTCTTGCAATTAGTTTTCTTTGTGTTCCTGTTAACTCAAGATAAAATAAAATTGTCTTATGGCCGATAAAAGTCAAGAAAGGTCCTTACTATTAAGGAAGAACATTTTCGCATCATTCTTGCTCAAGGGATGGTCGGCAGGAGTTCAGTTGTTACTCGTCCCACTTACCATAGCGTGTCTTGGAAATTATGTCAATGGTCTTTGGATGGTGATAGCCTCTATGCTGATGTGGATAGACAATTGTGACATTGGGCTGGGAAATGGATTGCGAAATTGTCTGGCAGAGTCGACTGCCGTATCCAATGAGAGGGACAGTCTGCAGTATGTGTCAACCGCTTTTGTGATGCTAACTATCATCATGAGTGTTGTGGCATTATTGTCTGTAGGTGTTTTGTTAAGCATTGATGTTTACAAAATCCTCAATATTGACAGTACCTTAATTATTGACTTTACTCAAGTGCTGATTGCTTCGATGATTATTACTTGTGCAACCTTTGTTTTTAAGTTGACAGGCAACGTCTATTTGGCGCTTCAGCTTCCGGCTGTAAATAATCTGATAGTAACGACAGGTCAGACCCTGACTTTGTTTTCGGTTGCTATGCTCTATTATCTGGACAGTCGTAGTCTATTCTTTGTAGCATTGGCCTACACGTTGTCTCCTCTGATAGTATATATTCTAGCCTTTGTTTATACGTTTGGAATCAAGTATCCTCATTTACGACCCACTATTTCTGCGTTCAATAAAAGTAAGGTGAAAAGCCTGGTGAATCTGGGTGTGAAGTTCTTTGTGATACAAATTGCGGGAATTGTGCTGTTTATGTCAAGCAGCCTCATCATATCGCATCTCTTCTCTCCCGAATCTGTCACGCCCTACCAGGTGGCCTATCGTCTGTTCAGCCTTTCTTTAGTAGTGTTCATGCTTATTATCACCCCCTATTGGTCAGCTACCACAGATGCCTATAAGCGAGGCGACTATGCATGGATCAGATCGTCGCAAGCCACTTTGCGCAAGGTTCTCGTAGGCATTGCCTTGATACTTTTCCTGATGGTCATCACTTCAAAATGGATTTATAGGATTTGGGTAGGCGATATGGTTGATGTTCCTTTCACTTTGTCTCTCTATATGGCAATCTATCTTTTTGAGATTATTTTCAGTCAAGCCTATTCCTTTCTTTTAAATGGTATGGGCAAATTGAATCTTCAGCTCATTATGACTTCTATTGCCGCACTGTTGTTTGTCCCTCTTGCCATTTTGATAGGCAGGCATACAGGTGTTGAAGGAATCTGCATCGCCCTTATCATCGTAAATCTTCCAGGGACAATTGTTAATGTCATACAATTTAATTATGTGTTAACCTTATGTCAGGAGAAAGTAGAATAGCCATATTGATGGCAACATATAATGGTGCGAAATATCTGAGAGAGCAGATAGACTCAATCCTAAGGCAGACCTGCTCAAACTGGGTCTTGTACATTCATGACGATGGGTCTGCCGATTCTACCTGTGACATTGCAAAAGATTATTCCAGCAGGTATCCAGATAAGATTGTCATACTCGATTATGCTTCGCAAGGTGGAGCCTGTATGAACTTTCTTTCGATGCTCAGAAGCGTAGATGCCGACTACTATATGTTTTCTGACCAAGATGATGTCTGGATGGATGATAAGATTGAGAAGGAGTGGAACAGACTCAGAAAAGAAGAGGAATCACATCCCGACAAGCCTGTCGTTGTGTTTTCCGACTTAATCGTTACTGATTCTGCACTGCAACCTGTTCATCGCTCTCTGTGGACTATTGCTGGTATTTATCCTCAGTATATCACCAATTTCAGCGAAATGGCAGCCAACACCTTAGTGACGGGGTGTACAATGCTATTTAATAGAAAGGTGAAGGACCTGCTTCCCGCCACCTCAAAGCATGTGACGATGCACGATGCTTGGATAGCATGTTGCACAATGAAGAATGGAGGCTTTTTGCTTCCAGTCTGGGAGCCAACAGTTCTCTATCGTCAGCATGGAGCAAATACGCTCGGTGCGCAGAATGTGGCAGGGAAGTCTTTATTTCAAAAGATACTGAACTTTTCATCGTCTTATCAGATCAACAAAGCTAACTATTTGATGCTGAAAGACCTTTCTTATGGAAGCATGTTCAAATATATTTGGTATAAATACGTTTATCATCAGAAAATAAGTAAAAGTGCACTATGAACGATGTTGACATGATAGCTTTGATAATCGTATTGTTCAATCCTTCTCAAGAAGATATCGATTATATTTACGACATCTCTGCTGAGTACAGTGGTGTTGTGGTTGATAATTCTGCTACACGGAACTTTGAAGGCGACCAAATAGGAAAGATGCACTACATCCCGTTGATGGAAAATACTGGGATAGCTCATGCGCAAAATGTGGCTATTCAGTTTGTTCAGAACACTATCCATCCCAAATATATCCTCTTTTTTGATCAAGACAGCAGATGCGACAAGGAGTTCCCTTTACGAATGATTGCTGAATACGAGATAATCAAGAAAGATGTACCTTCATTGGCAATGCTTGGGCCCACAATTGTCAACAATGAGACGGGGGAGGCTTACAAGTCGTGTCTCCATTCTGATAGTCGCATGGCTAATGGATTCGTGACAAGGAGGGAAATCATATCGTCTGGAAGTCTTGTCGGTGCCGACTCGTTGAAAACTGTCGGTTCAATGCTGTCTTCTATGTTCATTGACTTCGTCGATTTTGAATGGTGTTGGCGGGCAAGGAATAAGGGATTTGTGTGTGGTGTCACAGAAAATGTCAGCATTAGCCACAAAGTGGGTGTGAAGGATAAAACGATAGGCAAATATTCGCTTATGGTATGGAAGCCTTTCCGGTATTACTATCAGTACAGAAACTACATTTGGCTTTCTCTGACTTGCTATACCCCTTGGCAGTGGAGAGTGGCAACGGGTGTCAAGTTTCTGTTGAGACTCATCTATTTTCCCCTCTTCATATCTGATGGGCTGAACTGTTGGAAGCAGATGTTGAAGGGCATAAGGAGTTCAATTAGTGGATATGCACAGTTCAGAAAGGAGATGAGGTCGTATGCATAGAAAAGGGAGTGAAGTTTTTGTGATAGATATCTGCGGAACTATATTCAGGTCTAATACGACATTGGATTTTATGAAGTTCTTTTGGGGCGACCGGTTAGTTGTAAAGCTTCTGTTCTCTCTGCCTTTCAGGGTGTTCAACAGGTTGATGTATCATCTGTTTCGTCTTGAACCTCTGAGAATGTTCCTCATTTATCGTTTGAAAGGAATGCACAAGAAGGAATTGCTGCAGAAAGCATCTCTCTTTTATGAAAAATATCTCAGTAGCAGAATGAACAGCGAGGTCATTGACTTGATTGATTCAAAGCGGAAAGAGGGCTATACGCTGGTTTTGCTTTCTGCCACATTAGATGTTATCGCCGCTGTGGTCTCTGAGAAGATGCACATTCCGCTATGTCTTTCATCCCAGTTGGAATATTCGTCTGATGAAGTATGTATGGGCAGGCTGAAGCTTGATTTGCTGGCAAACAAGCTTGATGTCCTGGCATCACAAGTCGCACAGTCTCCCTATGGTGGTGTTGTCACCGATAATTATACGGATTCACAGCTCATTGAGGTGTCGCATGATTCGTATTTGGTCTGTTATGGTGAATCGGAAAGCAAATGGAATAATTATTTAACTAAGCAAACAATTGAAAGATGTCACTATATAAAGGTTTAGTTTTGTTCACGTTGCCTATGTATTATGCCTTTCACACACGCTATCAAGGCATGACAGGTGTATTTGCGTGGTTGGTAAAATATTTCTTGCCATGTTTTTTTGTCGCGTTTGCATCCGACACTTTCTCTTGGAGCCTTTTCGCTTTAGGGCTTATCTATGTATACCAGTTCTATGAATTGGGATATATTCAGAATGATTGTGAGACGATTAAGCGAGAAACAGCTCCTACCATGAGGCTCACTCCTGATGAACTGATGTCCTACGAGCGGCATAAGTGTCTTTTCCTTTTAGTGAGAATCATAGAGACGGCTGTTGTCGGAGTATGCCTGTATGTAATGGGGTTAAAGCTTTCGTTGTTGCTGTTCTTTGCTCTCACACTGCCAGTTTTTGTCCTATACAACACTGTCAGGAATGGCTTTTGTCTGGTTATTCACCTTGTTCTTATGATGATGCGGTACACCGCCCCTGTGTTCATCTCGGCCAACTCATTGTCTTTATGGCCAGCAGTGTTTCTGTTCTTCGCTTATCCGGTGACACTTTTTGTGGAACGTAGCGTGAAAGGAAAATTCGGATATAAGAGCACATTGCTTGCCAGATTTGTGTTGCCATCGTATGAAGGACGATATCTGTTTAGAATTAAGTATTATTCCGTATTTGTAATCTTGCTCTTGATAGCAACTTTCACAGGAGTCGCTTCAGTGTTATACGTAATCCCTGTAGCCGGATTATTGATGTCAAGTGTCATGACTTACAGAAACGCAAACCTGCAATATAATAAATAGTATAGACGAGTATGACGATATCTGTTTTAATGTCAACATATCACAAGGAAAAGCCTCACTATCTTCATGAGGCTTTTGTGAGCCTATGGACTAGCCAGGTAAGGAAGCCAGACGAGATTGTCTTGATTGAAGACGGTCCGCTCACAGACGAACTGGATGCCGTCGTCGACCATTGGAAGCAATTGCTGAACGGGACGCTGGTCATTGTCAAGAACGCAACCAATCGCGGGTTGGCAGCCTCACTCAATGATGGCATATCGGTAGCCAAAGGCGACCTCATAGCCCGTATGGATAGCGATGACAGGTGTCTGCCAGAACGCTTCTTGCTACAGGAAAAGTATATGGAGGCGCATCCTGAAGTTGACATACTGGGAGGGGCTATACAGGAGTTCAATGACGAGGGTAGCCTGCATAATATACGTACTTACCCGCTCAATATGGCTGAAGTGCTGAAAACAATGTATAGAGTGTCGCCATTGGCTCACCCAACTGTTATGTTCCGAAGAAGTTTCTTTGAAGCAGGATTCCGCTACAGCAGCCGATATCACATTTGCGAAGATGTGACGATGTGGTACGATGCAGCAGCAGCCCATCGCGTCATCAACAATCTGCCCGATGTCGTACTCTGCTTCCGCCGTAATGATTCCATGATGAACCGTAGGAGCAGAGAAAAGGCATGGAGCGAGTTTCTGGCCTATAATGATGGGATATACCGTGTGTACGGACTCTTTTCATATAAATATATATTCTCGTTCCTAAGAATGTGCTTCAGACTCATGCCTGCCAAAGCCATTATGAGTTTATATAATAGCCGCTTCCGCAAAATGATGGCAAAGCAGTCCGATTAGCGATGACATCGATGAGGTGAATCTGCCAGAGTAAACGCCCTAAACGCTCCTAAAAAATGACTTAAACGCATCGGACAACGTCTTAAACGCATCGGACAGCGCCTTAAACGCATCGGGAAAAATTCTGTCATTTGCCGACATCTGCATTG
>Ga0326513_10003420_pt1 | contig 11523 bp, 21 predicted proteins | sample 2_2465_0518_D_FD_203654 | JGI IMG/M metagenome (GOLD analysis project Ga0326513, IMG submission 203654) | Bovine rumen microbial communities from UC Davis, California, United States - 2_2465_0518 | ecosystem: Host-associated > Mammals > Digestive system > Stomach > Rumen | place: USA... | reverse complement strand
ATTGGTTTACATAATCATCGAGTGGATCATAGTTCCAAGGATCAATCTGTATAAATATTTTATCTTCAGCATTCCACTCATAATGTATTTCTTTCAATTTTGACCAAAGTAAATCTCGTTGTTCTTTAGTTGCTGGTTTTACTTCTTGCATATTCCAAGGACAGCAGTGGCTTCTATCTTCTACAAAAGCTCTATCTTTCCTCTTAGAATAATAACCATAAGCTTGAAGAAGAGAGGTTTTATTGTAAATAAAAATATAATCAAAATCATCAATCGTATTATACTTGTTATGTACAAGAATTTCACCATCTCCTGCATCTTCTAAGGACCAGAGAACATAATGCTCATTAGCATTTTTAATAAACTCCCAGCTTAATTTTTCGTGAGTATAACCATTTCTATCAAAGAAATATCTATTATCTTCAACTGCTTCTATAAGAAAAGCATGCCCATTTTTATTAACTATCCAATCATTAACTTTAAATTTAGCCTCGTTATTAGACTTCTCTTCCTCCTTTCTATTTATAGGTGGATATTCATAGTTATCCTGGTCTTTGATAGCGATTGATTCATTGGTACAATGATAATACTCATCATCAATAGAAATAATTATAGGCATACCACTTGTAAAGCCATCTCTAGCTTCTTCTAAGGTCCGCATTGTATCACCAGTCTGAAATTTCGGTTCAATTTTATCGGCTACTGTAGTTTTTGTATAACTTTCTATATACACTTTTCCATCCTTAATGTAGGCATGACATCCATCAGGTATTGGTATAATATTAGTAGACTCTTGCTTATCAAGCCATTTTAGAATTCTGTCGCAAACATTGTGATCAACTCCTTTACATCTAAAGTACTCCAAATATTTTCTAAGTCTTTGTTTTATTACATAATCAGACTCTTCAAGTTCTGGAAATAACTTTAAAATTGTTTTTGCAGGTTCAGTGTCATATCTATCACACCGTTTTAGCTCTTCTAAAGCCTCTGCTACTTTCTTCTCGTAATCCATAGTTTACTTCTTTTTATTAGATTTATTAATCTTTTCTTTAACTACATTCATTACAGCATTTTCTATACTGTTTACATGTGCATCTATCTCATCACTATCTGTATTTGGATAAATACTAAAGTCATTAATAAGATCTTTTATAATGAAATATAGCTTATTTTTAAATTTATCAAGGGCTTCAGATTCCTCTTTGGCTATTCTCGCATTATATTCCGAATTTGTTTCTTTATGTCGCTGGAATATGCGAACGTATTTCTTCGTACCACCAAAATGACCCATATAGTCTTCTTCTTGTTCATATGAGTCGATACGCATTTCCACATCATCCATTGAATACTTAGGATTTTCTTTTAGCCATTTAGCAAAAATCTTTGCAGCTTGATTTTCTGCTGGGTATGTATCTAATGCCTCTGAATAGAGGATATTCGTTACTTGTATTTTATATCTTATCATAATTTATAATTTTATGTTTTTATTCTTTTAACTTACCTTGAGTCTGAGGCTGTTTCTTTAACCACTTTATCGCCTCTTCTCTTATTTGGTTTCTTATCTCACTTGAAAGTTCACTAAATGGTGTGTCAAACAAATCACAAGAAACTGCATAGACTCCACCATTATTAGACACATATACTGCTGTGATATCACCATCTACAAGATTCTCTAGTGGGCATTCCCAATTATAATCTGGTCTTGGCTCAAACAATGGTTTAACCTCTTTGATTATGGTTCCCAGTCCATTACCTAAATAAATCTGCTTAGGAATAGAAATCTGCTGAGACTTACTTTCTTTTTTCTTACTCTGATTTTTCTTATTTTTCTTTATAATTCTAATTGTTAAATAGATATATAATAAAGTATAAACAAAATAACTATAAAAATAGGTAAATACAAAATAATATATAGACGATCTACATCTGGCATAAGACCATACTTTGCCCAATGGAATTGTTGTTTAATTCCACAAACAAATCCATCAACAACAAGTGCGATGAAAAATGCCCAAGGAAATATACAAAATAATTTATTATAATCCATAATCTATACTTTGAGTTTGAGGTTGTTTCTTTAGCCACTTTATTGCCTCCTCAACTACTTTATTTCTTACTTCAATTGGAAAATCTGAAAGTTCACAGTCACTCTCATCACAGAGTACGTATAGATTTCCTTGATACGCATATACATCTGTAATGCCTTCTACAACATTCTCTAGTGGGCATTCCCAGGCGTAATTTCTTCTTGGCTCAAACAAGGGTTTAACCTTTCTAAATATGGTTACAAAATCACTAACCTTATTAGACTTTTTCTCCATAATTATTTCTCCTTTAATTTTATGTATATTATTGAGTTATAAATCCCTATAAGTAATCCTCCAATACATGCAAAAATACTACTATTTACATTTACTGCAAGGATTATTAAATAAATAGCTGCAATTAATAAGACATTCATTAAAAGTGCTATTAAAAACAATTTCATAATTATTTCTTTTTTAATTTTTCATTGTTATACTTCTCAATTAATTTTGCATATTTGTGATTTAAGAAGTCACATTGTTCCTGAGTTAAAACATTTTCATCAGTTATTAATTTAGGAACGAGTATATCTAGAATATTAAATTTCTCAGTTAATTCAATTTCCATCTTCTTGAAACGCATATAATGAGTATTCATACTTTCATATTTATATTGATTCATTTTGTACTCGTTAAATGCATCCTCAGCTCGGTCGCTTAGATTACAAAGATAATAATGATAATAAACATTAGCAAACACTATATAAGTCACATATAGCATTGTAAGAATAGGTACTACTATTGCTTTACATTTAGTAGTATCTATTTTCTTTCTTTTCTTCTCTTTCTTCTTAGGTTTATTAGCATTTCTAATTTCACTATAGTATCGATCTATTGTTTCCCCAAGATCACCAAACCCTTCATAATCTATGTTTTTATACTTAATTACAGTTTCTTCATACCAAAATTTTAATACCTTTGAGTCTTTAGTTGGTAATCTTTCTTTAATTTTTGCTACTTTACCTCCACTAAAGACATCACCAATTAGTACATAATCACCAGCATGAATATCTTTACAGAACCAGTTTAGTCCTATTACATTATTCTCAAATGAGGTAAATGTAATAGTATGATTTATTCTGTCTAAAAGATTATCATTACGATATCCCTTTATTCCAAACTTACTGAGAATATCATGACCTCTTTTAGATACATCCTCTACTGCTTCTTCTTTAGATATATAAGTGCTCATTTTAATTATAATTTTATATTTATTTTAAATATTTGAATTTGTAAGTTACTTAATAATTTCACTTCTTTATTCAATTTGTTAATAAATTTTATGTCGGTTAAAAAGAAAAGAGAGAATATTTAAAATAAAATATTCTCTCTTTATTATCATAAAAGTTAATTACCTATTACTAACATACTATTATTTTCCCAATCGAATATTTTATAAATATGTATATAGTCAAAGATATCTTTTTCTCTTTGCACACTATCTGAAGTTATCAATTTGTCAGATAGATCTATATTTTTATATTTATTTGTTATTAAGAAATTTCTCTCATTACAAAGAGTAGTTGTAAAATCTAAATCTCCTTGATTTCTTAAGAGTTGTTTCATCCCCTCATTACTAAGAGTTTCATTCTGTTTGGTGAGGTTACTATTATTACACCTTTCATTATTACAATATTCAATTTTAAATATGTTATTAAGAAATAATTCTTTTGTTATTAATCTAAACGCTATATAATAATCTTTAAATCGTTCATCAGTAAAGAAATCTATTGTAGAATGTATGTCAAAATCAGCATCTATAATTCTATTACTTTCTAAGTCACAGAAAAAATCAATCATTTTAAATTTTTCCATTGGAACATCTTTCCATTTAGTAGCCATTTCTTTTGAAAGACCGTACAAACTAACCATCTTACTTAAAAATTATTTACGTTTAAACATAAACTCTACTTCAGTTGGAATTTTATTAAAATCTGAAACAAAAATTGACTTTGTATATTGACAATCAGTTTTATATCTCACATATGAGAACTTAACATAATTGCTTTCAGATATTTCAAATTCAATTCTTTCAGGATCAGGGTTTGCAGTAGAAAAATTTAAAGTAATAATATCATCTCCGTCATCATTTTGTAATGTGTTTACGAAGACAAAAGTGATCTCTACATTAGATTGATAAAAAATACTACTACAAAGACTAATGGCATTTTTAATTATTATTTGAGATATCCCAACATCCTTAAAATCATTTATTTCATTTAAGAAGTTTTCTTTAAATTTGGAATCGATATTCATCTTACAATCGTGTTTTATAATCATTTTTAAGACTTTTATGATTTGCCAATTCTTCAGCAAATTTAACAATCTGTTCAAAATACCATCCATTTTCCTTGGACTCTTTGTATGCTCTTTTGATTAATTCTTCTCCAGTGCCATAAAACTGATACCAGTCACCTTTCCACATATTGTTACTTTTAGTCCATGTGTAAAACTCTCCACTATTCCAATTATCATGAAAAATCATATAATCAAGTTTACGTTTTACAATGGCATTACCACAGATAATTGCACGGCCACGCATTCTAATACAAGACACTTTAGCTGTATCAAATACTTTAACATTATCCTCTATTACAGCACCTCTAAACACCTCAGCCTGACCAGATATATGAGCATAACCAATTACCCAAGCCCTATCATGTATTCTAGCATAATCAGATATGTGAGCATTACCACCTATTATAGCTTTACCATATACACAAGCACTATCATATACCATAGCATTACTGTGTATTCTAGCATTGCTATATACTCTAGCATTTCCGAATACACTAGTTTCATTATATACTAAAGCATTGCCATATATTTTAGCATTGCCAAATACATTAGCACTATCACATACCTTAGCATTATCATACACTTCAGCAAAGTCTTCTATTCGAGCATTTTCATAAACTCTAGCATTACCATATACTTTAGCTTCCTCACTAACCCAACATTCGTCTTCTTGAGATAGGTTGTCTTCAGATTCGATCCAGCCACCTAGATCTCCCTCGCTGATATCAATTCCAAAATCTATAATAGCTTTAATACGATGTAGGGTATGTCCTTTATAAGATAACGTTTCTTCTGTTAAAATATATTTTGTTTTCATAGACAAATTATTTTTCTATACCTATTATCGTATTACTACATACTCTAGTGTTTCCAGATACAGTCCCATCACCACATATTTGAGATCGTCCAGATATAATGGCTTTACCAAATACTTTAGAATTGCCATATACTTTAGCTTTATTATATACTAAAGCATAACCATACACCTTAGCATTGTCAAACACTTGAGCTTGATCACGAACTATAGCATACCCAAATACTTTAGCATTTCCATAAATCTTAGCACTATTATATACAATAGATTTACCGAATACCTTAGCATTATCAGAAACTTTAGCATTTCCAAATACTCTAGCATTAGATCCTATCCAGCAATCACCTTCTTGGGATAAATTATCCTCTGACTCAATCCATCCACCTAGATCTCCGCTTTTAATATTACCAAAATCTTTAGTGGCTTGAATTTGATAAAGGATGTGAATACTACCATTGTGAAGACGTTCTTTTATTGTATTACTAGTTAGGATATACTTTTTCTGTATCATTAGAAATTAAAATATTTTACCTTCTTTTAATATCTTAATAACCTAATATCTACAGTCAATCATAATGGTGCCTGCTCCATTTCGGTACACTTGATTAACTCTGCGATTATCAGAATAATGTGACTCCAATGCTTTTCTAAGGCTTTCATATTCGTCATCATCGGCATAATGTTCAATACGAACATTTATAAGGCGACCAATAGGGAATACTTGGTATTCTTTATCCTTTGTATGTTTTGCGTATTCCATACCTCCAAACAACCCATAACTTCTATAACTTGAATTAAGGTCATCCACGAATCCATCTGTAATTTCAAATAATTCGCCATATTTTATTCTATCGCAACTACATAGTGAAGCCATTACTAAAATGTAAATAAAAAGTTTACTAATTTTACTCATAATCTATTTCTATTTAAAATTTATTCATACTTTCTCATTTAACAGTTTCTACATCGTGAACCCAGTCATAATGTCCTGGCTCATCCTCTATCTTGTACCACGTTATTCCAAGTGATACCTTAAAGTCAAGGGCTTTATACACTTGCCCCGCGAACTTGATATAAATGTCTGTTGCGTTCATGATTACTTTTTATTCTGCTGTTACATAAATCTTATTGTTCGCCGTATCTAACAACCAAGGCGTAATATATTTAATAGCCTCTTCTCTTGTTAAAGCGGATTTATCAATCTTCCACTTTTTTATTAGTGGACTAAATAAACCTACATCAAAGTATATATCATATACCTCTGGTTCTGTTCCCTCTTTATATGGACCTTTTGCGAGTCTTCTTACAATTTTAATGTTAGTCATATATTCTTTCTCCTTTCAATTTCTGCTTCAAGTTCACTAATACTACATTTGCCAATGGGTTTTAAACCCATCTTATTATATGCCAGATTAAACATGTGACTATCAAGCCTTTCATGTATAGTTCCCATATGCCATTTTTGTAGTTCAGCATCCTGAGTATTATTCCATACCCAATCAAGAACCATTTTTGCTTGAAGAATTTGCCAGCCTTCAAATGGACAATCTGTTTTATATAATTTGTTAATATCTTCCATATTTTGTGAAATCTACATACAGTTATATTATTTCTTTTTAAGACTAGAACTTGACTGTTTCTTTTGAGGCTTCTTTTGAGGTAATAGTTCTACTTTCTTATTTTCAGAATCCCATCTATAACCTTTTTCTGCCATTTTCTCAAAAAGAAGATTACACTGTTCTTTTGTTGCTGGACAAGCTACATTTGACAATCCCCAAAGATGATCCCCTCCATTTTCATTAATTATAAGTTTACCATCAGTTGTGAGTGCGACATGATACTTGCAAAACGACCCGTACACACCTGCAAAAATAATAATTGAGTCTCTTTCAGAACAGAGTATATCACCATCTTTTGCTTCTTCAATAGACCAGAGATGTGCTTTATTTTCTAAGACTCTTACATCATAATTTCTAAATGCACCATCTTCAAACTTTACACCATATGTATCATTATTACGACGTACATCATATATTAGACTGGTGATACTATCGAAAACAATCCAGTCACCAATCTTAAATTTTGGTTTGACTTTATCAGGCTTCTTATTAGATTCTTCTCTGATTGATTCTTGTAACTTTTCACCTTGTTTTTCGAGCCAATCAATCATTTTATCGAGTTTAGGACCATCTATATTCTTTTGAGACTTTATGATATCAACTATATCTAACCTTATTTCTTCCTCCTCCATCTTTTTGAATAATTTGAGTTCAGGAAAGATATATTCAAGAACATCTTTTACAGGTTGAGATAGAGTAGTAGTATCAGAGTAAAGCTCTTTCGCCTTTGCCAGAGCCTCATCATAGGCTTTAGTTTTTCCTTCTAACATTAATTCTTTTGGAGTTTTCATAAGCATATTCATAATTTAATTACTTTTGTTTTCATAATTTTTCAAAATCCAAACAACATACTGCCTTTTTCATCTTCTGATCTAGAAGGTCACGTTGTTCTTCAGTAGCTGGGTAACATTGTCCTTCAGTCCAACAACCACTACTTGCTTCATAAAAGACTCCTTCTACTATACCACAGTAAGCTGTCGAATTTCCTGCAGTATCCAATTTTCGAAAAACAAACACACTGCAATCACTTGCAAGCACGTCACCATTTTTAGCATCTTGAATAGTCCAAAATCTTATGCATCTATTGGTAATCCATGTTCCATCATCAAGCCAATGTGCTCCATTATTAATCTCAGTAATTTGAGCAAATTTGCGACCGTTACAGAAATTTTGTCCATCTTTTCTGACTACCCAGTCGCCAATTTTGAACTTATATTCTTCACTAGTTGATTCTTGTGATTTCTTACTTTGTTTTCCTTGATCATTCTGTTTTTCAAGCCAAGCAAGGCAATCACTAAGTCTTATATTATAGTTATCGAATACTTCTTCGTCAGCATTAGAAAGGCACTTTTTAATACAACTTTTTATTCTCTCCCCCTCTTTGAGTTCAGGAAAGATATATTCAATAACATCTTTTACAGGCTGGCTCAAAGCTAAACTGTCATATTGACAATCTTTTGCTTTTGCAAAAGCCTCGTCATACAATTTTGCTTTTTCTTCTGTTGATACTTCTTCCATAGTTTTATTTATTATTTAATAAAATAGGAGTTAATTTTATTTCTATCTTTACTTTATTAGTAAGACCAGAGTCCATTCTATCTCTTATCAAACTAAGTAAATATTCACCTAGGTTATTTACTTGCTCATTACGAGGACAAATAATAGATTTATCAGAATTAGAATCATCATTTTTATAATGAACTTCATAGAAAAGTCCATTATCACAATAAGTTAAATTAAGTTCAACTTCTTCTGATACTACTCTTCCATTTTTCTCTTCTTCCTCTTGAACAATCTCTTCTTTATCTTCATCCTCGTACTCGACAATTACAAGATCTAAGTTAGGATTATTGTCCCATTCACCATTTTCTCTCCATTGTCCTGAACGTGTATCGCCTCGATATGGAAAAGTTCCACAGACTGGATATGTTGGTTTTCTTTCTTCTGCTAATGTTACCTCATATCCACTTCTTGTTTCAACCTTTGCGCCCTTTTTGGCTGCTTCTAGGTCGAATGGTTTAATTACTTTCTTCATCTTCATCTAATATTAATTCTAGATTTACTTTTACTCTTTTAGGACTATTTTCCCAAGTAACTTCAGGAAAAAGATTATCGTCCAAAGTAGTATAATCACCAATCAAGTCTGAAGTGCCAAACGATTCATTTTCATGATCGCGGTCAGGTTCATCATAATACATACAAAGAGTACCATCTTTGTCTCTTGCTATCCACCAATCATTGTTAATGTATTCACTTCTTGATAAACCTTTTTTCTTGTTTTCAATCCATTTAAGGATATTTTCTTTAGAAATGCTTTCTTTATCATATTTACACCTCTTAAAAAAGAGAGTTAAACATTCTTGTATACTATTTAACATTTTTTCATCTTCATTCTCTACTTCTTCTTCCTCAACAATATGAAGAAAATAACCCTCTTCATTTGCTTCATCAGGCTCTCCGTGTTCATCATACTGCATAACTCTCTCATGACCATCATCTTCTAATATAGCAGCCAAAATAGGAGAATATTCATTTTTTATATCATAAGATAGAATACGTACATAATACCCATTTCTAGTTATAACTTTTGCCCCATTTTTAGCATCTTCTACATCAAAATTTTTAAGTACTCTTCTTTTCATCTTTGATTTTATTTTATCGTTTATAATTTGTTCTTTTATGCAATCCTAAGGTCTTCGTTGGTGTTGAAGAATCATCTGGTTTGACTACATCTTCAGTATGTTCAAGGTTATAACGTGGATCTCTTGCAAGTTCAACACCCATTTCACCACCACTGATACATGCGTATTCAATTTCCTTTCTCCATAGTTCTTGCTGTTCTTTCGTTAATTGATTAAACAACTTACTTTCTATATTGAAAGAATAAGTTTCAGCATGTGCTCGAATACCTGCTTTAATAGAATCATATTGAATAGACTCTGCATATGGATCTATTACTTTAAGTGCATCAATAGTTCCCTCTAAATCACTTAAAGTATCATATACTGCGCTATTTTCTTCAATGTTTTCAAGATTGCCATTTCTGTCACATAAACTATCTTTATACATTTTTATTTCTGACAATACAGAATCTTTATCTATTAGTTTCATAATTATATTTGGACTAATATTAATAATCAAACCACTCTTCACTATCTGATGAAAATATATCTTCATCACCATACATATCGCCTATTGGATTATCAAAACCATATTTAACAGCGGTTTCTCTGAATAGTGGTAATCCATATTGAGCATAAGAATCGAAGTCTTCAAGCCCTTCTTCAAGAATTATATTCCACATCCTAACGCATTCATACATCGATCCTGCAGATAAGCCCCGTCTATTTAATGCCTTTTCAAATCCAAATGAAACATCTTCTTTAAGTTGTTTTAGTACATTTTCTCTTGTAAAAGGCTTGACAAGTTCATTCCATTTCTCTGGAGTATTATACCCTTCATTAGGCTCTATACCTAACTCACTTAGCATATCAAATGGAACGAATTGTGCTAAACGACTTAAATCTCTTCCATCAAGGGTTTTTGATTTGTACTCTTTTACGATTTCTTCTAAAGTTTTCATAATTGTAATTTTTAATTATTCTATTGATTTCATTGCGTTTTGAATACATCCATATTTCTCCATCAATTCAGAATACCACATAGATTTCATATTTTCAACCTCTTTGTAAGGCTGCTCTGCTCATCAGATAATGAATATGATTTTACTTTTGGAACTAATTTAGTGAAGGTTGGTAATATAATACCATCGCTGTAACGGACTCCATGTATACTATATTCATTATTTTTGTCATAAAATAATAACAATTCCGTACACTCACATTTTTTACCAGAAGGTACTTTATCTGGTTTCCATTTAGCATTTTTAATAGCTTCTAATATTTCCTCTTGTGTCATAATTTTTTAATATATAAATTTCCTTTCAATTATAAGAAAATTAGATTATATTAAAAGGTAAGAAAAAAAAAGAAAAAACAGGAGCTTACGCTCCTGTTTTAATTAAATTTATAGCAATTTCTCTAGTGCATATTTTAATGCCTCATTAATATTAATGGCCTCTTCAAGAGTACTACGAATTATAGTAATTCCTTCTGTCCAAGGAAAATCGGGGTCTTGAGTCCTCTTATATACCTTAACCATTAAATTCGTTCCAATTGGCGCTAAATCATAGGTTATGAGTACATCCTTGGTTCGCATCCAATCAATAGCCGTTTGCTGGGTTGGAGCAACAACATAATTTTCTGCTTCGTTAACATCATATGATAATCCCCAAGGATATGATGTATTATCAAAACAGCACCCTTCTTCAAACCTATCTATAGTATCATATTCATCATAATAGGTATAACAATCCTCATTAAAGCCTTTATCTCTAAGTAGCCTTGCCACCTCGGGACTAACATATCTTTCCTTTATCATACTTTATTTATTTTATTTCCATACTTATCTTCTTCGTCTTTAATGAATAAAGTATAACAACAGTCGGGTTTAAAAGTATCAACCTGATTGTCTATTACAAACTCGCTTAATTCACATTCAGTTAGTTTAACTGGGGTAATTGTCTCACGCATAATTACAAATCGTCCCCACGTTCTTTTCATTATTTGTTTACCTTGCTGTTCTGCTTGATAAAGTTCCATTAATCTTCCTAGTGTCATAATACTAACAAATTTAATTCGTGCAATTT
>Ga0326513_10003418_pt1 | contig 11528 bp, 25 predicted proteins | sample 2_2465_0518_D_FD_203654 | JGI IMG/M metagenome (GOLD analysis project Ga0326513, IMG submission 203654) | Bovine rumen microbial communities from UC Davis, California, United States - 2_2465_0518 | ecosystem: Host-associated > Mammals > Digestive system > Stomach > Rumen | place: USA... | reverse complement strand
CCATAAATATCTTTCCAAGACTTTACATAACCTATCAATGGATTATTAACTGAATGAGTATAAGTTTTTAATGGTGTACCATCTTCATTATAAAGTAAATTACTTGCTTTTTCAGGATAAAATTCTACTCGCAAATTATGGTCAGCGTCATAAAATAACCAATCACTTCTAATAAAAGCAATTCCATATTCTTCTAGTATTTCAGGAGAATATAAAGGATAAATTTCTGTGTCACTTGAACGATAATCAAATAAAATATAAGTATTTTTAGAAGAAGAAATATAAAATTCGTCTGAGTCAGGTTCCTTGAAAGTAATTGTATCATTCAAAGGAACTGCCTTACACATTGTTATTGGATTACCATTAGTATACTTATTTCTGAAATAGTTAGAACCAACTTCATCTGCAATAAAGTTTCTTAACTTGTTTTCACTATCTACATCATAAGAATAAATTGACCAGTTAACTGTTGCTTTTACTGGTGGTGTAACCATTACTACTGAAGGATTAGAAGGGTCTAATTCCTTCGTGTTATCCATACTTTTGTATATTTCTTCTGCTTTATCATTTAATGTAATCCACTGTGAAGCGTCAGTAGTCCAATTAGATTCTTGCCAGAATGATTTGTATTTTGGTACGTGTAATACTTTCCATACAGTATTATTTGCATTTATCTTGTTCAAATAGTAAAGTTTATATTCAGTACCATTAGTAATTACTGTAATGAAACTACTGATTCTGGTCAATGGAGCATACTGATAATCTTTAGAAGATTTTTTAGCATAGCAACAACCATTTTCACCATACTTAATATAGGTATGGTTATCGTCACTTTCATTGTCATAGGTCATATTACTGAATAATAAACCTTGGTCTTCAGTATGAATATCAGTTGTTTGTGAAGAATATACGCTGTTATTCCAATCATAAAGAATAAAGTTAGTTGCTCTTAAATCAGTATCACCCTTCTTTTTATTAATTGTAACTGTGTCACCTAATGTACCAGTAATCTCAGAAAATTCTTTATTCAATATAACATAATGGAACAGACTTGGAAAATGCTTAATACTCCATCCATCCATTGATACTTCATCAATGCTATAAAACATACTGTATGGGTTCTGAAGCACTCTGTATTCTTCAATCTCTTGGTGTGTTTCAGGGTCTTCATCTATTTCGCATACAGATACGAGTTCATAATCCAAAATTCTATATTTGTTTTCTTCAGGCATACTATATTTATGGTAATGGCTCCTTATTACAGGAGCCATTTGAATTAAAGATTAATTGTTGTTGTAATTGTTGGGAACTCTTGTTCTTTGTAATAAGACATTCGTTCTTTCCAATGTTTCATCAAATAATTATCTACAACTCTACCAGTTCTAGTTTTGTAACTTAAGTCATCTGCCACATCATAAAGCACAATCAAATTCTTTGTTGCGTGCTTTCTCAAGCCACGGCCAATAGACTGTAGAACTTTAATTTTTGATTTACTGTTACTATACAAAATAACATCGTGAAGTTTAGGCATATTAACACCAGTACTCATAGTAGCATAAGTTGCTAATAGAATTGTACCATCTTCTTCTTCAATGCCTTTACGAATTTCACTTCTTTCGTCACCACTTACAGAACCAGTAATCACAGAAACTTTCTTGTCTGGATATTCCTTTTCAATCCATTCCTGTAATAGCTTGACGTGTTTCAAGTGGTTTACTAACAAGAGAATATTATGCTTTGGGTCAGTATGGTCAATTATCAATTTCAAAACCTTATTTCGGTCTTCATATTCTTCAACCATCTTAACTTCTTCAGGATAACTTCTACTCTTATTCATCTTCACAAATTCAGGTGGATATTTAGCAATCACATTAGCAATCTGAATTTTTGTGAGAACACCAACATCAATGAGTTCTTTTGACTTCAATTCAAAAATTACATCACCAAGAACACTCTTAATTTGTAATAAATCAGATTTATCTGTTGGCAAAGTACCTGTAGTACCAATCTTAAATCTTGCATTTATACATTGTTTGGTAAGTTTAGAAAGGACGGAAGCCTTAGAACCGTGACATTCATCAATAAACAAAGCATCAAACTTTTCAAAGAAATCGGCTTCTTTATTTTGTAATGACTGCCAAGTAGAAATCAATACAGGTTTATCAAAATATGCTTCGTGACCACCACCCAATCTTTCTACTTCTTTATCAAGATTCTGCCAACCATAACTTTCAAAATCATCGTACATCTGATCTACCAGCATAATGTTGGGTACAATCAAAAGTATATTCTTGAAATTCTGCTTTCTAATGGATTTAATGATATTGAAGAGCATTAAAGACTTACCACTAGAAGTGCAAGATAACAATATACCTCTATGATTTGACAATGCAGCACGAACTGCTCGGTCTTGATAGTCTCTTATTTCAAAAGGAGCATGAGCCATATTCTCCTTTATCTGTGCTGTGTATTGTTCTTCGTCAAGAGGTTCAAAAAATTCTTGGTCTCTGAAACCTTCTAACTGGAAAGTTGTCTTTTGTGAAACGAACCAAGCAATTAAATCCTTGACAAGTCCAATAGGAAGTAAATTTGCTTTTATATTATAAGCTCTATATTTACCGGTCCCAAATTCTAAGTTTAAAGCGCGGATTAAACTGGTACCCTGGCATATACTCTGAATATCTCATATAAATGTTGTGGTGAATATCATCTGAAGTTTCTATTTCCACAACGCTTTCATCTATTTTTCTTATTATTGCATCAACCATAATTTAACCTTATTTTAACAAACAAAATATAGTAAAAAGGATAGCAAAGGTATGCTATCCTTCTTTTTTATGTATAATGCAATCTTAATCAAAATCCTTTTCAATCTGTTCTTTCATATTCTGGATTTTCTTCTTTTTATCCCACAATTCAAGTTCATCAAATTCCTTTTTAGCGTGAGCCAGATACTTTCTAATGTTTTCTTCAAGACCTGTATTGTAATCAAAATCAATTATATTAAACTGACCATACTTATCTTTTTCAAATTCTTTTATACTTCGCAAAGTTTGATACATTATTTTGTTGTTAGTTATATGTTCATCTAAAACAAGACCAATAAGATAACCACTTGCAAAAAGTGAACCTAAATTCGTACCGACAGCACCTTTAAAAAATGCTTCAGTTTTCTTCTGATACATTATATAAATTATACCTGGTGTACAGCAATAGTTCAATCCCAGGTCATTACAAGCCATAATTACTTTTCCTTGTTCAATCAAAATCGGCCTCCATTTTCTTTTTGGCTTCTTCAATTCTAAGTTTTTTAATTGCCAAAGTCAATCCATTAAGCAATTCAATACTTCGTTTAATCTGTTTTTCAGCTCTGTGTGATAAAAACCATTCGTGTTCTCCAGCAAAACTCATCCAGCTTCTAATTTCACTACCATACTGAGGTGGAATGAACATTATTGAAGTTAAACATCTTAATGTTTTATACTTATATTCGTCTTGGTTTTCAGCTGTATCATCACAATTTTTAAAAACACCAATCCTATACCAGCCTTCTCTTTCTCTTACATTTAAGTCCAAATAATAACCATTTGGCATTTGGAAATTATACCAAAGTTCAATCTTATTTAATTCCTCAATGCTGTTTGTGAAATTCCACCGTAAGCCTAATTCGTCACAAATCTTTTTAATTTGTTTCAAAGTAATCATTTAAAATCCTCCGCTAAAGCAGCTTGTTTAAGAAGTGAAACTCTTTCTTTGACTTTACATACAGTCACATCCATACACTCTTTCAATTTCTCAAAAGTAAGTTTTCCAAATTCCATTCTTAGACTCCAATCAATATATTCAGTACAATCATCTTTCAAAATGGTTGCGTGACAAAGAATAAATGAAGACTGTACAAGAATATAACCACAAGCAAAATATCCTGGAACTCTATACTGTACATTTGTCTGGTACATCGTGTCAGTAATCTTCTCTCTAAAATCAGTAGAATGGATTAAACGGTCTAATATATCTTTACGCTCTAACATCTTCAAAATCCTTTAACATTTCTTTTTCTTTTAGTTTGAACAACATATTTTTATACACAGTTCTTTGCTTTGTTAAAAAATCCATTACCTTTTTGGAAGTCATTTCCTTATCTAAGGTCATTTCTTTATCCATCTGTATTCTTATTTCACCATCTTTAAGAGTTTGAAATTCGTCAATAGAATAAAAATCAATGGAGTTATTACAGTAGTTATAATACATCGGACCACAATTTGCTTGTTTATCCCAGGCCAAGTAACTCAAAATAAAGTTACTATGATACCCTAATGATGTTGCCCAGTCGCATATCAAGCAATAATCTTTAAACACTTTTCTATTTGCAGCCAACTGTTTCATTCTATTACCTTTTCTACTTCAGGTGGTGGAGGCATTCCATTTGGTGTAAAATCACATTCAATTCGCTGTTTGGCTTTTCTAATTTCTTCTTCCTTAATCTTCAAAGGATAATTGTTTACAAGTTCAATCGCTTGTTCCAAATTACCACGAGTTCTAAATGAAGCAAAGAAATGTATTTCTTTGAACTTACACCAGCAAATATCGTGTTTACATTCCATTGTATTCAAGAACAGATATGTACCTGTTTCAATACAAATTCTTCCAATACAAAGTAAATTATCACCTTCAATAAATTCAGACCCCATAGTTCGGTCAATATTGAAAGGAACTTTGTAGAAAAATCTATAAGTTCCTGTTGACTGATATGGATATGCTAAAGTCAAATCTAGTTCTCTTGCCAAGTCACTCAGTGTCTTTACATTCATAGAAGTCTCCATTCATAAAATATTTTCGTTCAAAAATTTTTACCTTTTTGTATTGAATAATGTATTCTTCAAGATACTTTTCAAATGCTTCACAAGTCAATCCACAAATTCGTTTTACAAGTCCACTGCTTTTAGTTTTAACGCCTACTTTCTTATCAAAAACATATTTCATAAAATATAATCTTACCATATTATTATATTGAAATTCAATATTAATAACGGTCCAACTTGGGCAGTAAGGATAAATAATGGATTTAATTTTATCTTCATAATTGAACCCGTGTTTGGCACAGAGTTCTTTAATTTGTTGTTCTGTTATACATTCAGTGTTCAAAATCTTTCTCCAGTTCTTTAAGTTTGTCTTGGTTTACAAAATTTTTATATTCCATCATTCGCTTGTTCAAAACTTCCATAATACCATCAAAATCATCTAAAGCATAATCCACACCTATCCAATCTGTGCTGTTTGCAGAAGTAACACTATAAACAGTATATTTTCCTTTATATCCATCAAAACAAGCAACAACATAATTTTCGTTGTCAAATTCAAAGTTTTCTTTATTTGGCAAAAACACTTTATGTTTCCTTGTAAGGAAACCAAGTTTCTTTGCTCCGTCAGCTATGTGAAGCATCTTATTATATTGTTCAACCGTTATCTTCATTGAAGTCCTTTTCAATTTCAAGTTTGCGTTCACTAACCAATATTTCTTTAAAAAGCTTATTCGCTTCCTGATAACTTTCTATAATGGTGTTGTAAATTTTATCAAGCAATTCCTTAGTCAAATAATGACACTTATGGTTTGACAGATAAGAATCTGTTACTTCGTGATTGAAAACTACTGCTTTATAGAAAACAATATCTTCAGCACCACGATAACCACAACAGAGCTTAAATTTGGCAATTCTACAAACAGTTCCTTCAATTCCGTACAAATTCATATTTTCAGTCACAATCGCTTTGTTCTTGGATTTGATGTATTCAATTACTTCATTTAGTTCCATCTTGGAAATCTCCGTTTAAGTCCATTATTTTTGCTTTTGTTCTAATTTCCTTTGTTATCTTGGATAGATTTTTGAAAGCTTCATCAATATCACTTTCATTCACAAGCCACAAAGTATAACAGTACTTTCCATTTTCCTGTTTGAGAACTTTCACACCCCAATCTTCTTTGTACATCACGATAGCTGAGGTCCAATTAAAGAATTTAAAAGTGCTTTGACCAGGAAGATAAAATTCTCGTAAAGACCATTTGTTCACATATTTACTTGGAATTTTATATTGGGGCAAACCAACTGAACTACACATATCAGTAATTTTAGAAAAGTTGTACATTTTCAAAATCTCCTTCCATTTCTTTTTTGCGTTCATCAAGCACACTAAACTTTTCCATCAATTTCTTCACATCACGAAAGAACAAATAATCTTCCACAGAAATATCTTTGATGAAGTATGGGTGAGGTGCACTTGCACTTGTGAACTTAGTTTTAATATCCGTACAATAAGCATAAACTTTTAGAACTTGCCAATTCATTTTAGCATGTGCTTCCATAAGCGCAATTTGGAACTGATTAGTAACTCCTTTATTTTCAATATCTAAAAATTCTCTAATCGTCAAAGTCCTTCTCCATTTGTTCCTTTCTAGTCAGAACATAAAATCGCTTTTTGTGAATATTAACAAGTTTTGTTTTTTCTTCATTGGCTTTCAAAACATCTTCCATAAGTTCATAAGCAACTAAATAATCATCAAAGTCTTCATCTTTCAAATTGATACTTATGTTTGGGTTATCACCACTACCTATGCTATACGAAGTATACAATTTTTCGTCACCAACATACTGAGCAGACATCTTAACTTTTCCACAAGTCAAATTGACTACAATCATATTTTCTTTGAATATAAGTTCCAATATGATTTTGCTTACTGGGTGATATGTTGCTGGAGGACAAATGCAAGAACAAGTTGGTACTTCAATATCAGGAAAAATCCAACATTTCTTAATGTATTCTTTATTAATTTGACTCCACTGAAGAATACTGAAACTTTGGTCCCACCAAACTTCATCACCATAAAATTGCTTATAATGCTGAAGAATCTTCTCCAGTTTTTCGTACTGTCGGTTGAATTCAGCATCATTTGTATTCATTACAAACATAGTCCTTCAAAATCTTTTCCATTCCACCATTCAAGGAAAAAGTATTTTTGGTCTTTGCGTTCTTTGTTCAAATAAACTTTGATACAAGCCACATCGTCCTTGTCTATTTTGTTAGTTTCTACCAAATCCTTAAGCATAAGTCTATGTTGTTCATAACTATATTCAAAGCTTTTAAATTCAATATCACGGTCCAGTGTAAGCGTTGTTTTATCCTTTTTGATAATTTCCATACGAACCGGGTCAATCTGACCAAACTTCCAATTAGACATAAATCTCCTTAAATGTAGTAAATTAAACAAGTAGTTGAATTTGGGGTATGAACTCTTACATTGTTTGGGTCAGGAAAATCGTTTTTATGTTGCCGATAGAAATCCAGCACCAGACTATTAACCATTTTGAAAGCTAAAGCATCTGGAAGACCGGCGACTGGTGCTATAAAACTATAGGTACCAAATTCACCAGCAATCACAATTTCCTTATCTAACAGTGTGTAATACATTTATACCTCAATTTCAGAACAAATATAATAAATTTTACAGAAATTGTCAATACAAAATACTTATATTAATGTAAACAAAAATTTACAAAGAACAGAAATAAACTCTTTCGTCAATATAAATATTGACAAACAATGTAAACTTTTTTAAATTAAATAGAATGGCAATATACAAAGGAAAACAAGAAAACGAAATTTATAGAGAAGTCGCATTAGGCAAATGGACTCATTCCAAAGCTAATGGCAAGATATTTGACAGTCTGGGCAGTGCCGCAGCGGATTATAATAATACTAAACCAAAAAAGCGCTGGAAGCGCGTATGTTTTCTGATGATTGCTGTCATAGTTATTATTGGAGTTTCGTATGGTATTTTCCTGGATTGAAAGTAAAAAAGAATTAGACCTTGGCTTGTGTGTTCTTGATGTTCGTTACAATTCCAAAAGAGAAGCGTGGATTTATTCCGGCAAATCTGAAATCATTGACAGACTGATTGAACGAAACAAAATTGAAACTCAAAAACATTCCATTGAAATGAAATTTACAAGTAAAAGAAAGTTTACATTTCGTGAAAGAACTTTTGATGGACTGTGGCAGGATTACAAGAATAAAACCAACGCCTATATGTTTGTTTCACATACAAAAATGAATGCTGAAGGAACTAAAAATCCTTTTCCTGGTGTTCTCATAAATTATCGTATGCTGGAAGATGGTATCTGTGAAATGAAAATTATAGTCAATAACTCCATTTTCGTAAACATAATAAGGACTCTAAAATGACAGATGAAGAAAAACTTTGTAGAATGATTGCCTTTATGGATAAATTAGAAGTTCCTCATAACTGTAACGGGCGTGATTTAATTTTAATTGATGGAACTTATTCAATAAAGATAAATACACAAACAACTCCTTGGCACTGTTCACTTTATAAAAATAATGAAAAAATATTTTGTTCAAGTCCAACAGGAATTGTTTTGATAGTAAATGCAATGCTTAAAAATGGTGGTCATTAAACCACCATTTTTTATTTGAAGTCTTCTTTCATTTTATCAAGTCGTTCTTCAACACTTTTGTATTTCAATCTTCTAATTGTTGAAATAACTATATCTTTTCTTTTTCGCAGATAAGATTTAATGTATTTTTCAGTGTGTTTGTTTATTTCAGTATAAGTTGGAACTATGTCATAAGTTTTTTTATGTGTCATTCTCAAATAAATATCATCCAAGACTAAGTCTGTTTTCACCAAACCCTGAGGCGCATATTCATCAAGTTGCCACATTACAGCAACATAATCTTTATCGTTTATATGTAAAGCATATTTTATATTCCAAGAACCGAAAATTGTATTAGGAACTTCCATTAACGCATAAGATAAACGGTCCATATAGAAATAAGACAGACCATTATCTTCACAGATTTTTTTAAATTTTTGATTATTCATTATTTCAAATAAATTTTATCTTTGTTATCTTGTATGTACATCGCATTATCAACTTTTTCTTGAAAATGCTTCAATAAGGTTTTCATTTGTTTATCAGTTAAATTAGGATTAGAACCAGACAACTTAGCTTTAGCCATCATCTTAGTAGTTGTATCAACAAAATGCTTATTTGTTTCCAATTCTTGTTTCTTTTGTTCGTGAAACAGAATACCATAATCAAAATGGTAAGCGTCTAAGTTTTCAATTTCATCAACACTGTTGAAGCGAGCGTGTACACATTCTTCATCTAAATCAATTACAACTCGAGCATACTCACTATCAATTCGCGGTTCAAAGTTCTTATATCTACCGTGTGATACACAGTCAGAATAATTTTCAACCACACTATCTGTTTCTTGTGCAGTCCACTTAATTTTCTCAATTACTTTATTAAAATCTTTTTTATCAATTCCTTTATTAGGCTGTGTTTCAAATTCAACAATGAAACATAAACCAAGTTCTTTATCAAACGAAGGAAAGTGTTTAAGTTGCTTGACCTGTTTTTCTTCTTCACCAACAACAGAGAAACTGCATTCAAAGAATGTATCGTTATAGCCTTCCATAAAGTCAGCCAAAGCTACCCTTTCTTCATCAATGGTAAATTTATTATTCCAATCCACATCATCTGCAGATTTTTTGTACAGGTCAATTTTGTAATACAACCTAAACCTAGTGTAAGCCATTTTTATTCTCCATTCGTACCGAGAACCCAGGAATTTTACCGAGTGCAGCAAGACCCTTCAAGAGTTCTCTGACCATCTTGATTTTTTCATCATCAGGAATGTTTGGGTCAATATCAGTGGTTTTTGCCATTTCAAGCAACTGTTCATCAGTCAGAGAATTAATTTGTTCTTCGCTCATTGTTTACTCCTTGTACAAAGAAATTTCAATCGTATGGTTTAACCAAGAAACTTTCCTTCCGTTATCACGGAACAACTGCATCAAAAGATACTGGTAATCAATCAATTCAATCTTACAACGATTAGCAGTCTGAAATTCATCAATTACCTTGTTCCAATAATTAAGGTTAATGATAACTCGTCTTCCAAAAGAAATTTCCCACTGGTCAGGCGGAAGAATGGTGCTGCGAACACCAGGACAAAGAAAATGTTCTGACAACATATCCTTCACAGTCTTGATTTTTCCCTGTGTATAAGCAATACGCTTTTCTTCATCAACTTTTTGGTTTGCAGGAAGGTAGAAAAATTGAGATACCATAGTTACTCCTTTTTAAAATCCTTTTTGATTTCTTTCACAGCCATATTTTGCTTTTCTCGTTTGTCAAGAAAAGAAAACAAAGAATTAACAAATTTTTTATGTTTTTCAACCATATCTGGTTGATATTTAATAAAATCCTCTGTGTCTATTCTGTTATCTTTTTTATAGGGATTTATGTAATAGATTTCAAGATTTTGGTGCTGTTCAATATTAGTATTATATACTTCCATAAAATCAATCACATCTTTAAGTTTCAAAGATGTATATTCTTTATGGTAATCATCACCAAGTACCCGAAGAACATCAGGTCTTTTAATAAAGACACGAACACTAATTTTGGTTCCGTCAGGTATAAAATGGAGTGAAAAAACTGGAAGATGTTGGTTCTCATAATTCCAATTTGGAACATTAGTTTTATTAATTCGGAACTCGTGTGGCAAACTAGCCGCAGGAACTTTAGTATTAGGCTTGACGTGGTGATGCCAAAATTCACAATAAGCAAATACATCGTGTGTATATAAAACTTTCATCCAATTCAATAATGCGTCAGTTACTGGTTTCATACTTACCTCAAGTTAATTTCCATTTTCCGTTCGGATTAAACTTATAGCCCAAATCGTCTTGTGAGCCTTTAATCAAATTTGCTAATTTGTGTTTATTAAAAGCTCTGGTTGCTCTCTTCTTAAATCGTTTTGCTTTTTGCCAAGCACTCAATTCGTGACGCAATCGTAAAGCCTTTCGCCCACCTTCTCTTTTGTAAACAGAATGTGGCATATTACCTCACCAAAGACCAATCAATGTTAAGTTTCGTGCCTTCCTTGATGAGTTCCTTAAAATCGTGTTCCACCTTCTTTCCGACATAACCTTCAAGACGAATTTCATCAAGAAAGTAAATGAGCGGACGCTGGGGCTGTGAACGAAAATAAGTTTCAGTAATTTCAGTTGTAATTGTTGCCATAGTGACCTCGTTGTTGTGTAAGTATAATATAGAAAAAGCTATTGTGATTGTCAATAGCTTTTATAATAATTATTGTAAAAAAATGTTTACTTAAACAATTCTTTAACGAAATTTATACAGGCACAGTTACCATCACAAGACCTTATGAAAATCACATTGTCAGATTTCATAGTGTCAGTATCAATACAGTACAAATCCGTAGCAAGTGGAATTAATGAATTGCCATCTATACTTAAATAATTGGCAGGTCCAGCACCATCTGGGTAAGGACTTTTAATTACCAAAGGACCATTTGCTCTGTTATTCATTACATTCAGAACAGTAAATACATCTGGCGAAACATACAAAGAAACACTTTTTCGTTTTGCAAGTTCATTTTCCAACACATCTAAGATTTCATTGAAACGATCTTGT
>Ga0326513_10003416_pt1 | contig 11529 bp, 8 predicted proteins | sample 2_2465_0518_D_FD_203654 | JGI IMG/M metagenome (GOLD analysis project Ga0326513, IMG submission 203654) | Bovine rumen microbial communities from UC Davis, California, United States - 2_2465_0518 | ecosystem: Host-associated > Mammals > Digestive system > Stomach > Rumen | place: USA: California... | reverse complement strand
TAAGTTAGTAAATTGATCACTATAAAAATACATATCTAAACTATCAAGAAGATCATCTAAAGCTTTAATAGTACCCTCTTTATTAATATTTCCTTCTAAATCTATAGAATTATCCTGTACCCATTTATACATAAGTATATCATTATCTTGTAACCAATCTGTAAAAGTACTATATGATTCAGTAGTACCATAATCACTACCATAAAGATCTTTAATACTATTACTATACATATTATATGTATGTAAAGCATTTAATGCTCTAAATATTCTATAATCTTCAGTTTTTAACATCATTTCTTCTATTTCTTTATCAAAATCTTTATCTTCAAAGAAAGTATTTAGTATTTTAGCCTTATCAGGATTATTTGGTAAATCAAGAACTTTAATAAGTTCTTCTATTTTAGTTTTCCTTGAAAGATAGTTTGCTTCTTGACCTTCAATTCCAACATAAGAATTTTTCTCCATATAATCTTTAAGACATTGTAAATCACCATCAAAATTAAATCCATAAACACTAGCAATACCTGTTACAGTTGATGGTAAAGTATCTAAATAACCAAATCTTCTAAAAAGTAAGATATATAATGCAGTTATAGCACTAAATAAACTAATTGGTTCACCATTATTCTTTATTTCAGTATTAAAGAACTGAAGTCTATCAATTTGTCCTTCTTTAAATAATTTATTCATATAATTAAAGAAGTAAACTGTCTCAAAAGCACATTCTGACATATTAAATACAGTAGTAACTGATAAATATTTAGATGCAACATAGTTAAATTCCATCTCTTTAATTTCATTTTTGAGATCTTCATCAACTTCTCCTGTATCTTTTTGTCCCCAATATGGATCATCATTTACTACATCTTCATATGATTGATATAAATAATCTTTCTTTAAGAAACTACTTATATCATTAGCACTTGTACTTACTTGAGCAAATTTAAGATCAACGTTTTCTGGATCTGTATCATCATAAGATATTGGTTGACCACTTGCATCACGCTTATAATCTTTAATCAAATAGTACTTATATAATTCAGTATCATTAAAACCAAATATATCAGCTAAATCTACAAAGATTTGCTCAGTACCTTTATATGCAAGTAATCTATTAATATTCTTTACTATTTTCTTTTGAAATTTTAATGGAATTCCTTCAAAGAAAGGAAGTCCATAAGAAGCATATATATTTCTAACTGCTTCTAAATCATAAACATCTCTTCTCATAAGATTTTCAATATTTTTAGCAAAGAATTTTTGAAGGGTAGCCATAAGCATATACAAAATGATATAACTATCATAATATTCATTCTGTCTAAATGAACTAGTATATACTACTGACATAGTATAAACTAACATTTCATAGTATAAATCTATGATTTGTTTACTATATTCTTCCTCTAAGATTGCATTATTATATCCCATAATGTAAAAATCTTTAGTTTTTCTTGCAGTATAATAAGATACTTTAGTACTTGGTTGAATATAATACAAATATTGTAGAGTAGGATTTTCTGATAAGATTTGTTTATATCTTCCATCTATTTCAATTTGATAAAACTCATTATCAGTAAGAGTATGAATAGGTTTTCTAACCATTTCTTTTGTAGTACTATCTTTTACTGTTACATAAATATAATCAGTTTCATCATCTTCAATATTAGGTTGACCGTTAAGCATTCTATAATAGTTATTATATTCAACATAATCTTCTTCATAATAACTTATTTTATGCTCTAAAAGTCTATCTCTATATTCATCAGGAATATATCTATTATCTTCAGAAAGTAATTTTAATAATTCCTCATCAGTAATCCCAACATTTCTTAAATCATCTTCATTATATGTAAAATATTCAAATGAAACTTCTTCTTTATTATCTAAGATAAATAAATAAGTTTCTGCCCATTTAGCAGATTCTTCAGTTTCATTTTTCTGAACCATATAAGGATTTTTAATTGCTAAAGATTTTATAAATTCCAATGAACCATCTATTAGTTCTCTTTCGGCAATAGTTAAATCCTTAGTAGCCATTGTAATTCCTCCAATATTCTATATAAATATAATTAGTTGTTAACTACTTAATAAAATATGAATAATTTACTATACTTTATAAAGGAAAATAAAACTATGATAAAAAAGAAAAAGAAAAGAAAGAATACTATTTCTAATAATCTTCCAAATAATAATAAAATAGTTAATATAGAAAGTTTTATAGATGATAATGGTAATCCAACTCTAGGAAAGAAAGATGGTTATTTTAACCTTCCTTTTTATATGGATAATACTATATTTTATAATGATACTGAATATAATAAATTTATTAAAGCAGTAGAAAAAATGGTTAGAACTAGTGATTATTATAAAGAGTATATTGCTACTTTAAAAATAAATTATGGTTTAAACTATTGTATGATGTTAGGAAATATAGATGATTCAGAAGGTGTTGACATAGAGATGCACCACGGTCCACTTATGAACTTATATGATGTAGTTTCTCTTATAACTAATCATAGATTATTTAACAATGAACCTGTAAGTACATTTGAAATATGTAATATAGTATTACAAGAACATTTTAAACATCATGTTGAAGTTATAATGCTTTCTAAAACAGTTCATGAAATGGTTCATGCAGGAAAAATATTTATTCATCCTAGTATGTGTATAGGAGACATAAATACTCTTTTAGAAACTTATAAAGATGGAATAAGTAAAGAATTAGCAGAAGGAATAAATAAATATTTAGAATTAGCTGAAAAATATAAAGCATCTGATAATGGTTATCTTATATCTTCAGGAATTAAATCATGGAATAAATCAGATGATAATTTTGATAATATTAACTTAGATGAATAATAAAAATAAACCCCTAATGAAGCCGATATTCTTCATTAGGGAGTTTATTTTTCATCATAAAATTAGGATTTGTAATTTATACTTATTTTTGTAATACCAATGTTGCACCTTGTATTACTAAGGTAAGTATAAATTTAAATGATATGATATTATAGAGTTATAAAAAATATGATTGATAATTCATGTATAAGTTACTCACCAGGTTCTGGTTCAGGATCTTCATATACTGATACATGAATTGTCTTCTTAACACCACTTCCATCATGAGCTTCAACTGTGACTTTAGTAATACCAACATCAACAGCAACAATCAATCTGTTAAGGGTGTTAATTCTAGCAATCTCAGGATTTGCACTTGTAATATTAACTGTCTTATCTGTAACATTAGCAGGAAGTAAGTGATAGTCAATCTTTTGAGTTTCACCAACTCTAAGAGAACAAGAATCAGGATTTACATAAATACCAGTTGCAGGTACTTTTCTGATCTCTATTCTTACATTACAAGTAGCAGATTTAGTAGGATCACTAGTTGATGTAGCTGTAATTAAGCAAGCACCTTCTGAAATAGGTGTAACAACACCATTTTCATCAACAGTTGCAATACTCTCATTTGATGTTTCCCATATATAATCAGGGAATGTAGCATCAACAGGAGAAACTGTTGCTTCAAGTGTTTCTGTATAATTAAGATTTGAGAAGTCAATCTCATTCATATTAAGTGAAATACTATCAACAGGAACAATAGCAGGTCTTGCTATAATATTACAACTTGCAGTATGATTTCCATCAACAGTAGTTACTGTAATATTACATGATCCAGTAGGTGATACAAGAGTAACAAGACCATTACTATCTACAGTAGCAACTGCATTATTATCACTAGACCAAGTTACATTCTTATTAGTAGCATCTTCAGGAATTACAGTAGCAGTAAGCTGTAAAGTATTTCCTTCACCATAAATATGAGCAGAAGTTGTATCAAGAGCTACATATGATACTGCAACATCAGGATCATCAAGAGTCTGATATACAATTTCTTCATGGCTAAGAAGTGTTGCTCTAAAGTTTCTAGGAATATCACTAGGACTAAATTTAAGTTTAATACGGTTATCATCAATAATAGTATAATCAGGGAATAATGTATATTCAAGAGTACTCTTATCATATAATCCTACCTGAATATATTGAGTATTATTATTATGAGATAATGTAAACTCAGTTTCACCTGCATCTAATGAAATATTGTATGATTTAATTGCTCTACTGCATACATAATTTACATTATTAAATCCTTTACATCTAGGATCAGTTGTAAGACTTGCAAGTACTTCATTATCATACTGATTTGTAAGTACAGGTGTCTTACTGAAATAGAAGTTATAAGTTGTTCCTGAAATTGGTGCTTTCTTGAATTTAACAGTAACAAAATCATCATTACTTACAAAAATATCAGGATATGCAGGAACATCTGCTTCACTTCCAACTAAATCACAAGAAATATAAAGATCTTTTGTACCAAGTTCATGTCTTAATGTATATTCCTTTGTAGTTCCATCACCTACAATAGTCATCTTATTTAAAAGACTATTAAGAAGTACATTAACCTCACTATATACTGTATCAATTTCTTTCTTACCTGAAATAACTACTGTATAGTTTTCTGTAGAAAGAGGTGCTTTATTAAAATCAACTGTAATATTGTTATAGTTGATAATATTAATCTGTGGGTATACAAAAGACATAGTATCATTATCAATAACAAAAACCTGAATGTCTTTACTATTTAACTTATGTTCAATATTAAATGATTTAGTAGCATTATTTCCCAAAATAGAGAAATTCTTACAAATAGCATCAAGAGAATTATTAATGATATTTACAAGCTCTTTACGCTTATTCTCTAATGTACTAATATCTAACATTACTTCAACAGCATTTAATCTTTGTTCAAGATTATTTACATAAGTAAGAATCATAGAGGAAAGATCACTCTTAAGACCTTTTACACTATTATCAAGCTGATTTTGTCCAACTTTAGCATTCCAAGTTGATTTTTCATCAGCACTTGCAAATTTCTTATCAGTAGTCTCCTCAACTTCATTAGCATTATGCTTAAGAGGATGCTGATAAACTAAAAGATTTACACCATCTTTAGCTACATAACCTCTTGTTGGTTCAATATGATAATCTACACCATCAGATTCTGTTACATCAATGACATCTGTTATTTCATTAACATCATCACTCTTAGTAATAAAATCTTCAAGTCTTCCCTCAATACCAAGTTCAGCTAATTCTTCTTTTGAAAGAGTTTTTAGCTTATCTATAAGAGCATCTCTAGCAGTAGCACTTTCAATATCAAGTTCTGCCTGTTCGAAATAATCTTTAAGATCTTTTTTACTAGGAAAGTATTTTTGTAAACTATCAAAATCAAGCTGTTCTATTTGAATTCCAGCCATGATAGTCTCCTTTCTTATAAGAATACTTTATTAATTTCATGTTGTACTTATGATGCTGCAGGTATTACTACTCCATTAATAAATACATAATACTTTACATTATTAGCAGGAGCAGTTTTAAATTTTACGGTAACTTTATTATTAGCAGATCTTAATACATCAGGATAAACAGTTTCATAATTGGAATCTACAACTTGTACAATTAATTTTTTAGAATTAAATGTATGAGTAATTTCAAATGAAGTAGTTGTTCCATCACCTGTAATTGTATGATCTGTAGTTGTAGATTTTCCTACAAGAGCAGTATAAACAGCACCACCTGAAATAGCATTAGCATCATTTTGAGTAATTACAGTTGATACTGCATTGATACTCTCAAAAGTATTACCATTTCTAAAATATAATACTTTAGTACTTTTAACATACACCCAATCACTATCTAATACAGGTGCTGAGTCTCTTGCTGTATTATCAGCTACTATCATAATGTCTCTAAGTTTAAAACGATTAGTTCCATCATCATAGTATAGTTCTCTAGTTGGTTCAACTACAATATATCTATCTGCAGTTATAGGAAGAACTGTTCCATTTGTAAGATAAGCCTTATTAGTAATTAAGGCATTATTTCCACCTAATAAACTAGACACTGTGGTTTCTCCTTTCCATAATATTTAGAATATATAAAATTTACTATATATTAAAATAGTATTAAACATTAAAGAAATGTTCACTATATAGAATTGTTTTTCTTAATATGAATCTATAAAATACAGGATATAGAGAAATAATCTCTATATCCTGTATATAATTTACTTAGCTATAATTATTCTCGATCTAAATCAAAGATTAGATGTGCTGAACAGCAATAGCATCATAAACAGCCTTAGCTGAAGGAATCTGATCATCTGTCTTAGTACTGTCAAGTACTGTAACAAGAGCATCTTCCTGAGCCTTAATTCTGTACTCAAGCTTACCAAGAGCTTCATTAAGGCTATCTGTAGCTGCAAGAGCTGCCTTTGCAGAAGCAATTGTGTAACCTGTAATAGCTGTAATTCCCTGAGAAGTAGCTGCAGCTGCAATAGTGATCTTATTAGCATCTGCGCCAGATCCAACTGTCAGGCTTACGTTTGTACCAGCAACAAGCTCAAAGCTATCAGCATCAGATGCAGCAGAAACAGTTGAAGAACCAACTGTAATAGATGCGAAACCATTCTCATTAGCTTCAGCATTATCTTCAATACCAGCAAGTTTAGCTGCCATATCAGCAGTCATAAGACCGTTTCTAGCACCTGTTTCACCTGTAGGAACTACAATATCTGCTGTAAGTGTAAAGATGTTAACCCAAGCACCTTCTCCAGCATCATAACGATAGATCTGATTAGTATCTATTGTAGATGTTGTCCAACCCTCTTCAGGATTAGGATAAGTTGTTGCGATTGCGGCAAAGTTAGCAACTGCAGGCTTCCAATCCATATCAGCAACAACGCCTTCGATTGCTGTAGCAATAGCCTTCTCTGAAGGAACTAAAGAATCACTAGCAGTAGCTGAAGAACGGATAGAAGTAACGATAAACTCAGTAATACTTGACAGAGATACAAAAGCACCTGTGCCTGAATCTGCTGTAGGATCAAATGAATAAAGTCCCTTGTCATTACCTGCTGTAACAACATAGAGATATCCAGCCTTACCTGCAGCTACCTGAGGCATTGAAGCTGAAAGAACTACATTCTTATCAGCAAGAAGATGAGTTCCAAAGTAGAATCTCTGAGTGTCCTGAATACCATAAAGAGTATTGGAATCTTTGGTAGCAAGAGCATCATATGTTGTCTGAAGAGCGACGTCTACATATTTAAAGATATCAGCTGACATATTTAATTCTTCCTTTCTTAAAATTTATTTTTGCAATTAAGTCAGTAGATTATTATAAGATATAATAATCTACTGAATCTTAATTAAATGTTATTCAAATATTCTTCACATATTATTATAAATGTGTAACAGTAGAAAAATATTTGTCTGTAACTAATCGATCATAGTTTTCTAAGACCATAAGCATAATATCAGTTATAGTATAATGTACTCCTTCATAATCAATACCTGTAATAATATTATCAAGATTATCTAAGATGTCATTTACTTTTCTAGTAAATGATGGATCTAAATCTTGTTCCATAATATATTCAGATTTTTTTCTGAAATCATTTACATTAAGACCATAATTTCTAACTTGAGCTTTAAGACTAGCTAAATCAGTCCATATATCATCACCATGTTCAATTTGACCTAAGTCAATTTTTCCATATTTATTGGTGATGATAAGACCACTAGGAATATTACCGTAATTTCTTGGCATAATACCACCACCTTTCTTATGATGAAGTTCCATATCCATTATTTATTACTTCAACTACGTTTGTATTATTTACATCCATATCAAAGCTATAAACAATAGATAATCTAAATTCGGGTTCTAAAGGTATATCAGGATATACCCAAGTAACTCTATTTGGTAATTCATCATAAATAAAGAATTGAGTATCTGCTGTGTTGGTATAAGCTACACCATTTATCATTACGAATAATGTATCAACCAATGGAATATAATCTAAGAAGAAATATTTTTCATTTTCATTCTCGATTGTATAATCTTGGACATAGTTATTAAAGATATTATGTCTGATTTCATCTATGGTTTTCATCAACCTATCAATTATCGGTTGGGCAGTCAAAGTGTCTAATTCGTCATCAAGGTAGACTGCCATGCCTATCAGACCTTGGTAAAATTTATGGAAAGTACCTCTGATAAGTAAGTTACATCTCCCTTGATTGAAAATGCACTAGTAGGATAACTAATAGCATTATCATCTTCAACAGCATATGTATGATCTACACCATTATATACTATTAATGAATCAGCAACAGGTAAAAGGAAATCTACGGAATTCTTATAACGATTATTTACACCACAATGTACATAAATCTGAGTTTCCATATTTTCTGTTTCACTTGTCATAGGATAAACTTTGATTTCATTAAGTTTTGAAGGTGAAAATGTATCAGCATCAATACCATTAATTCTAATATAAGTAGAATTTTCCTGAGATACTGTATAAGTATACATTACTCCATTCCAGAATATGAAAGCATTATGCTCCATTTCTTGTGGCATAATAAATAAATTATTATTTTCATAAATTCTGTTAGGAGAGATACATCTTTCTTTCTTAAGTCCTTCCCACTTATATACATTAATCATAATATCATACATACTAATAGTGTCATATGTAACACTATCCCAACCAAAATACTTAGCTGTATTAGGTCTTATATTTCTATATACGATATGTTTATCATTTACTTCAACATATTCAAGGAAAAGCATATTAATACTAATTATAGCATTAGTAATTCCTGAAGAACTTTCAGGGAAGATAACGTGAAGGTCATCTGCATCCCAATAGTAAATGATATGATGTTCAAGATCTGTATCAGGTTGAACTTTATCACGATTAATAGTTTCATAGTTAAGATCAGAATCTACTCTACGTAACCACATCTCATGATTATAATATCCATCATAAGGAGAATAATAAGACCTATATGTAACTTCAGATCCAGATTCTTCTCCTTCACCCTTATAATAGACATAACTTGCAGGAATCTTTCTGAAATCAACAAGAAAGTCTTTATCAGCTAAAGCTGCCGCAATCATCTCTTCTTTATTACCAGGTTTTAACTGAATAGTTTTCTTATAATCTATCCAAGTATCTCTACTAGTTCCTGCTTTGTAGTAGATTTTCTGATAATCAGAAGAGGGAGCAACGAGATTACCTTTAAAGTAATCATAGCTATAGCCAATACCATACCTTGACTTATCGTCAGATACAAAAAGAATTGTATCTTTAGGCATTTGTCTTAGAGTAGCCATTCGTTATTCCCTCACTTTCTTTATTAAGTTTCAGATGATTTGTACTTACATACATAAACATCAGAATCAATAATCTGATAATCACTACCATAGAATTCAACAATAACATTCTTGTTTTCAGAAATAGTATGTTCAGCATCATCAACAAAGAGTGCATTGTAGTGAATTTCATTATATACAGGTGTATAGAATACACTTATATTTTCTGCATCCCTAACTTTAAAGAATAAAGCTCCATCAGGATATTCTGTTCTTGTTGTATCATCAAGCTTAAGAATATGATCTTCATTAAAGTTAAGTACATAATCACTTGCTGCACCACTGTCATCAACCTTAATAACATAAGTATCTTCAAAGACATTAACTGTACCTGCATTAAGTTTAACAACTATTGTCTGTTCAACATTAAAGAGAACAGGATTAAATGCACTAATGATACATTCATCAGAAACATCTTTTGCTGAACCATCTGCATAATAAACGATAACAGTAAGTCTAATCTCTCTACTACCATCATTAAGATTAATAATCTTTCTAGGAACAACTATAACATCTGAAATAGTAACTGATTTATCATCACTAATTTCAAAATTCTTTTCAGCAGTAAGAGAAAGTACATTCTCCATGTCATAGACATAAGTAGCTTTGATTTTATATACACCAACTGTATTCCAATCAATTCCACTTGTATCTATATCAACTGTTGAATAGTTAGTAATATCTTTTTCAGTACCATCATCATATACAGCAATACATCTGCATATTAAGCTAGAAGGATTTTCTCCTACATATGCAATATCTTTATTAGTAGTGATATAGATGTGAGTTACTACTTCACTTTCACTTTCACTATTATCAAAGTATAATGCAGCTTTAGCACTGAAAGGTAAACAACTAATCTGTTCTTTCTTTTTATTATAAAACTCAACGAAATACATTTCATTATCTACCATAGTATTAGCTAATAATGCTCTACTCTTAATATCAGTAAGAGTAGTTACATAATACTTACCTGAATCAGCAATATCTCTTACTCTGTAATAAGCACAACTATTATCAAGGATAAGATTAGCATCAAGTCTTACATATTCAGATGTAAAGAACAGACGATAAACTCTTCTATTCCTATTATACTGATAAGACATTTGGTTGATGTTATTCTCCATCTCATCATGTATAAGTTGTTCTATATTAGCAGTTCTAGAGATAAGACTTCCATCTGGTGCTTTAACATAGAAATCTCCTATGTCATCATCAACAAGGATTTCACCAAATCCAGCTCTATCTGCATTTTCAGGATAAGTCAATGGGATAACTCTAAAACGTCTTTTATCGACAGTAGTTTGATCACCAGGAACTACGATAGGAGTATCTGACATGACTTAGTCTTCCTTTCTTTAGATTTAGTTAAGGAGTGCCTGTTCAAGTTCATCAGGATAAATTTCAAGCCATAATGGACTATCATCAGGAATTTCTGTATTTGCATTAAGAATGTCACCATCTTCACAAACTGCAGAAACTGCCTCAACTATTTCGTCATAGGACTTCATGTATTTAGCCATATCAATATCAACAACTTCTGCAAGCTGTTCTTTATTACAATTTAATTCAATATAATCATGAGAATCAAGTAATAATTCTCTGACATAATGACAATTACTATAATCATAATACTTATTACAGTCAATAAGTCTTGGAATTAATCCCATAATAAAGAATCTAGCTACATAATTAACCATGATATCGAATCTATCAGCTTCTTCACTTGGATCACTATGAACTGGAGTTGCATCAGGATGCATTTCTAAATAGAATTCACTAATTCTATTGTTATCATACCAATAACGCTTTACATATTCATCCCATAAACTAGGATTATTGATAAATGTATCAGTATAATCTTTAAGAACATTCATAGGAACATTCATTTTACTTCTTAATCCTACATTAATAAGATTATCTACATTAGATACTCTTATCATATTAGTAGAAATAACTTCTATGTTAGAAGGATCTACTATTCTTCCATTTACAAAGAGATCAAGATAACCACTATCAAATGGAACTAATAGGTTTTCAAAGTAAATTATACCATAATCATTATTGATATAATCAATACCACCCATACTTTCATAATAACATTCAGTGTAATAAATGTCAATTTCATCTCCTACAGAGCAATTTATACCAAAAGTAATTTCAGCAACATTTCTAGTAGGATTATTAAACTGAGAAAGTACGAGATATTCAGTTCCTTTAGTTAAAAGTTTATTATTTCTA
>Ga0326513_10003413_pt1 | contig 11538 bp, 7 predicted proteins | sample 2_2465_0518_D_FD_203654 | JGI IMG/M metagenome (GOLD analysis project Ga0326513, IMG submission 203654) | Bovine rumen microbial communities from UC Davis, California, United States - 2_2465_0518 | ecosystem: Host-associated > Mammals > Digestive system > Stomach > Rumen | place: USA: California... | reverse complement strand
TGTTATTTGGCATTTCACCGCAGAAGATGCTCGGATTAAACTTAAGAGACTGTATCCGACAATAAACATTTAGGTGTTACGTAATACTAGTATTATAATTTACTTCGTTCTCTTTATAGCCATCAACGAGCAGGTTAGCACTTCCCTTGCTCTCCGCAACAGTAACGCCTGTCAGCGGATAAGCAGAGTCTGGCTGTTTGCCTACGGAGAGTTTCCAATAGAGACGGTTGTTCGCCTCGTCCCAATCATTAAAGGTCTTTACAATTTTCGGTTTGTGTGTCACCTCTTCATCAAATGGAACATGCGTTACTACTTGATCCTGCTTGTTATCTGTCATGACCTTATTATAGGCGTCCTTAGTTCCAACAATCCCCGCTTCATTGGCTTCATCCTGTGAGATCATAACCGCATCAAAGGTGACGGTAATCTTGTTAGTCCCTAGACCGGTTGGCAGTGTGTAGTAGAAAACGCGCACAAAGCTTGCGGCAGAATAGGAATCATCATCAAAGTACTGCCAGCAATAGCCATCCTGATTCCACTGGCCAGACGCCTTCGGCATTTTGAAGCTATGAGTTCCATTCTCCCAGTCTGTCACAGACAAAAGAACTGCCCCACTGGCATCCTTGATGTCTTCCGCAGGCCTATTCTCCACGATAATTGTAATATCCGCATCGCCATTGGCATCAAGTACCAGTTTCTGAATATCGGTCATCTCATCCGAAATGAGCATAGAATCGAGGCTCTTGCCTTCCCGGGCGCCATCAAAGACAAGAGAATAATGAACTGTCCTATCCTCTTCAGACTCAATGCTGTTTAAGGTCTCTTCCTTCTTTTCATTGACAGTCTTACTGACATCAACACGCGGCTCCTCCGGAAACTCGCCGGTACCACCCGTTCCGTCGCTTCCATTACCGCCGTTACCCACATTTCGGATGTTCACGTTGCCATAGATACCGGCAGCTTTCGCTTCATCTGCGCTGATAATAGTGGTTGTATACGTAATCACCAACTGCCCGCTTCCCACGTTTTCCGGAAGATAAAAGTCGAAGGCCGTGACGTCATTCTTGCTGTGATTGTTATCCGTAGCGTCAGTACTTACGGCCTGACTTACAGGTACAGTTTCTCCGTCTTTCACCACACTGCTGACGGTTTCGGTGCTGCTATCTGCATGAGTGACAGTCAGAGTAACGGAAGTGGGATCTATATTCTGAAGGTCCGTCATGTTATCCCAGACATGCAGATTATTCAGGTTGGTGGGTGTATCTCCATCCTTTGTTCCAATAGTGATTCTATAGGTCACCGTTGAGCCGGGCTGCCATTTGCCATTTTCCCCTGGATCGCTCACTGTGGCCGTCTTTGTGACAGCCACTTTTTCCTGTTCTTTCAAAGGAATGCTATGTGTTGTGGAGCTCCAATCATTGGTATTTACCAGATTGGCATTATTGCCCACAGCTTGGTTCCCGTAAATGCCCTTCTCGGTTGCCTTTTCCTGCGTAATTGTCGTGGTCTTGTAGATAATATAAGCGGGTCCGTTTTGTTCTGTCGTAAATGTATAGTCAAAGACTTGTGAGAATCCGGAGCTGTAATTGTCATCATTGACCCACTTGATGGCATCAGCAGGCATCTCCGCACGGGTTCCGTCCGGAGAACCATAGGTAATATATACCTTACTATCGTTCAGTGTCTGGAGGTCGGTCATAGAGTCAATGACATGTAAGTCCTTCAGGGAATGATTCTCGTCTCCGACCTTAATAATATACTCGATCTCTTCTCCAGCATTTGTTAAAGTCGTCCCAGAAGCCGGAGTAGAAGTTTTGCCGAAGTCGGGAACATCCTCGGGAGGATATTCATAGGGAATTTCAATCTCTCTTGTCGTGGGCTTATCGTCACGCGTTCCATCAACAGTCCAAAACGCCTCATTTTTTTCAGTAGATCCCGTTTCATCGCCTTCCTGCTTCGGGTTCTCTTTCTGCAGAGCCTCCGCGCTGACCGTTGTCGTATAGGAAACCTCATAGGTATTAGCAGGAATTCCGTCAGAACTGCCAATAGCAGACTTGAAATCATCAGAACTGATACTGAACCCGTTTTGCGAGTCCGTAACGTCTACCGGATTCCCGTTAATCTTCACGCTGTCAGCATTTAAGCTCTGCAGTCCAGTATAGATATCGTCGAATGCGAGCGTGTCGAGCTTCTGGTTGACCGTTATTTTTGCAGAGTAATGAAGTGTGTAACTTCCGTCAGCGTTTTTCTCAGACCAGACTGTTTTCTGCCTTTCCTGCGTTTTCTTTTTAAATGTAACATCAATATCCCCAGCCCCAGGGAATTCAAATGTCCATTCGTCATCATTCTTCGTTCCTGTCTCATCCATCTTGATGCTGAAACCAAATGTTCCGGTCAAGCTGGTACGTCCCTGAAGCCAGTCCGTTGCCGTTATGGTCATAGTCAGTTTTCCGTCTATGACAGAGTACGTACCGACTTTGCGACGGCCAACCATCAAGGAACCGTTTGTAACACTTATTGCGTCTGCTTTGTCGCCAAGCGCCTCAGATGCATCATAGGTTATTGTTACGGGGTTACCTTCTCTAGCCTGCTGTTTCATACCGTTCAGATTTTCTTGAGAAATAGCATACGTAAAATCCAAATCGAGAGAGGCGCTGTGACTGATATCATCAGTCTGACTTTGGGTGGATACTGTAAAGGACGATGTAACCCCTTCGTCGTCTAAATGCCAGGTGCCATCCGCATTCTGTGCATCTGTTACCGTAACGACAATCTTCTTATCTGTTAGCTCTACTGTAAGACTCTCAGTAGTAATAAAAGGCTGAAGAGATGTGAGAAGCCAGGAATTAGCAGGGAATAACACCTGCTGAATTTCCGGGATAATTTCAGGTTGCAGAACATCTTCCAGTTCCTCAGTGACTGCTACTACAGGCTCAATGCTATTATCTTCTGGATAGACTTTCCGCTGAATGAGCTGCTCCTCTGTAAGCTTCTCAACACGAAGAAGGGATGGATCGCTAAAAGATACCGAAATGATCTCGTCGTCCACCACATTAATATTAAGTCGGGCAAGAAGGTCTGTTAACAGCATCTCGCTCTCACCCTGCATTGAGTATGTATATCCCTCATACTCGAAATCAACCGTGTAGCTCAGAACAAACTCGGAGAAATTGGGCGTGACAAAGCTGAGAGTACGGACAAGCTCCGTTTCTCCGTCTACCACGACGCTGTCTGCGGTAAACTCCAACTCCTCCACGTTTCCATCGTGGACATGATAAAGATGGAAGTCTCTGCCGATCACGCTCTCAGGCAGCGTCAGCTCAACCTGGAATCCCTCGTAGTTCCCGGTATCCACATTCTCCAGGGAGATATCAAAAACCTGGTAAGCCGTCTCAGTTACAGACGCAGCAATGGCGGTGGCTTCTTCGGCAGCCTGCACCGCGGCAATGGCGGTTTCACCCTTCTCCTCAGGGAGGGACTCCGCCTTCGCCACGGCATCCTCCGGCAGGTACAGCTCTCCTACGGTGCTGATGACGGCGTTGTCCGCGGCTGCGCTGGTCTCACCTTCCGCCGTAACATCAATATTGAACTGCGCGCCGTCCTGCATGGTGATGACGATCTGCGCTTCTCCGTCCTTCAGGACGCGAATGGTGCCGTCCTGGCCGACGCTCACGACCGCTTCATCGGTGCTGGCAACGGTGGAGATTTTGGAGACGAAGGTATCGATCTCCTGCTCCTCCACGATGCCGAGGCCGCGGACCACATCCGCGAGGGAGAGGTCCTTCGCGCCGGGCATGGAGGAAGCGGGCGTATAGGTCTTCCCGTCCACTTCGTACTCAAAGTGAACGTCATAGGTATAGACAATGGCATAGATGGTGAAGGCATCGGCGTCGAAGACAACCTCGCTGTTGTCGGTCTCGGTGCCTGCGGCCTGCTCGATCACTTCGGCGGTCTGCTGATCAAGGTCAATATGGACGACGTTGGTCTTCTCTTCCGCGTTCTGGGTCTCCGCCGGGGTCATGACCACGCGGATGGGCAGGGCGGGTTCGATTTCGTTTCCGTCGGCGTCAAAGAAGGTGATATCGACGGCCTGGACCTCCAGAACCTCGCCGCTCACGGCGTCGGAGACGGTGTCTTTCAGGCTGTTGCCGTTCACGGGCGTGACGGCGATTTTTGTGTTTTCAGGGAAAGCGCCCTCCGGGGCTTCGACGGAGACCTTGATTCCGCTGGCCGTTCTCTCCCAGCTCTGTGCGGGCATGGGAACGGCGGGCGCAGTTACTTCTTCGGCTGCCTTGGTTTCTTCGACCGGCTTGACTTCTTCGGTCTCGTTCTTCTCTTGTTCCTCGTCGGTGCTCATGACGATGAGGTCACTTGTCACGTCCTCGGTATTCTCTTCGACAGGAGTATAGTCCGGGTTCTGCGGCAGGATGCCGTAGCCGGCGATCTCTTCATCGTCCAGATGATAGCCGAAGGTCTCCACCGCGTCCGTGCGAGCGCCCTCGACGGTATTGAGGCTGCCGTTCTCTTCATCCACATGATAGACGATGCCCATGTGGTCGATGCCCTCTTCGTCGTCCGTGTCAAAGAAGATCAGGTCGCCGACGGCGGGGAGATAGTCCGGTCCGGCGAAGAGCTCACCCTTCTGGAAGCTCTCGGCCATGAGGACGGCCGTCGGGCTGTTGGGGACGTTCTCGGCCGGGATGCCGGCATAGCGCAGGCAGAAGGAGACGAACATCGCGCTCCACTCGTCCGCGTAAGGCGCGCCGGACCAGGCGCCGTAACGGGTATAGCCGTGCCTGACCCAGGCGTCGCCTGCGTCGTTCAGAACGGCTTCAAAGTTGTTCTGGCTCTCGCCGTGACCCTGCTGGGTGGCGGCGACGAGGACAAGATCCCGGGCCCAGTTTCCGCTGAGCTCCATGCCGTCGAAGTCGCGCTCCCAGTCGGACGCGCTCTCAAGGTCCGCGTTCGGATCGCTGACAGGCATCTCGGGAGCGGCGGTCGCTTCGGGCTGTGTCGTTGCCGCGGGCTCCACTGTCTCTTCCGGCTCATCGACGGTGATCTCTTCCGTGCGGATGCATTCCACCCCGTGGACATGGGGTGTCAGCTCCTGCTTGCCGCAGGTGAGCTCCCGAACGGTCTCGTAGCACTCGGCGGTGTGGGCATGCGCACCCTCGCCCTCCGGAATTGCACAGGTTAATTCGCGCTCAACGGTATAGCAATCATCGGTATGCGTATGCGCGCCCTCACCCTCCGGAATCTGGCAAATCAGGACGCCGCTTTCATTATAACAGGTGCCATTGTGCACATGACCGGGATTCTCCTCAAGGCCGCAGCTCTGCACCTTATGCTCGACATAGCAGGCGTCGGTGTGCTGATGCCCCGGGTTCTCCTCGAGGGAACAGGTGAGCACCTGGCGCTCGGTGTAGCAGGCGTCGGAATGCGTATGCGCTTCCAGCTCCGGCAGCGTGCAGACGAGGGTATCTCCGTCGTAGCAGTCGTCGTTGTGCACGTGCGCCACCGGCTCTGCCCCCTCATAGGTGTAGGGGCAGTCCAGCACCTCCCGGGTATAGACCTTCGCCACCGCCGTCTTGCGGAAGCCGGCAAAGGTCCCCAGAGAGACGAGCATCGACAGGCACAGAACCATGGCGATCCATCTGCCGTGTGCCTTCTTGCTTTTTTCGATCCGTTTCAGAAGAGAATCCATCATGCCTATATATTGTCCTTTCATTTATTACAAGTTCAAGATATAGTTGCAGTTATTTTGATACTATAATGCAACCTTCATAATAGCACTTTTGTCAAGATTTTTCAACGGTTTTTCATTAAAGCGGTTTTTCATTAAAGCATCTGATTTTCATTTTATTTCCTTCGAATCATAAATAATGAAGCTTCCCACCGTCATTCTATCACATCAGGAATCAATAAAAGCATCAAAAAACCGCAGGTTGCCGCTCATTTTTTCAGAACGGTTCCCTGCGGGAGATGAAAAGATTGAATTGTCCGCGTCAGATGACCTGCCACTCGCTCCCCTGCACACGGATCTGTTCATAGTAGAGCGCCTTGGACGTCTCCATGTACGGGGTCAGGTAGACCTGAACCGCGTATCCGATCACCGGCAGCGAGCTGAGCAGCAGCCAGAGAATAAAGGAGAGGTCAAGCAGAAAGAGCTGGGACTTGAAGCCCTGGGTCATTCGTTTGGATTCCCGGATACAGTCCATGGCGCTGAGCTCCGGATGATCGATCATGATATACACCGCAAGGCTGTAGCGGTAGGCCGCGATAATCCCGGGGATCACGAACAGCATTGACCAGAGCATGATAAAAAGCGCCTCCAGAATCAGCAGCCAGAGCAGGCGCGGCATCATGCCGAAACCGTCCAGAAGGTTTCCGTAGTCCGGCGCATTCCGGCGGATGGAATTCAGGGTGAAGATGGAGAAACCGACGCTCACGACCGAGAGCGCAAGATGAAGCAGCACGTCGATCAGCGACTCGCCCGGTCCCGGCATGGCACGCGCCATGAGCTGCATGGCCGCATCCGCCCTTCCCTCCGACGAAGCCTGAAGAATCCCGGCCATATCGTCGTAGGCAACACCGGTCAGGCGCAATGAGAGAAAGTTGATCAGTACGCCGAGCAGCGTGAAGATCAGGCCGGCCGTGACCAGGCTGGGCTTAGAGGTACGGATGATTTCCTTTGCGTTCTGTTTGACAGCGACCCGATCGATCGTCATAAATCAGCACTTCCCTGTTCCGCCGCAGAATGGGCGGTTATTCATTCCGTCTCCGATTATATCGTTTCACCCGGAAGAGATAAAGGATCAATTTATGAATTCTTGCGGAATTTCATCTTGCGGCAGACTGCAAAACGCGATAAAATGGAGCAAAGGCGGTGAAAATGATGGATCGCTACCAGTTGCAGAAAATGATCGACGCCCAGCCGGAGGCCAAACTCAAAGACCTGGTGATGCAGCTTTTGTATGACGAAATCATCAGTCTGAAGCTCTCCCCCGGCACGAGGCTCAATGTGAACCAGATTGCCTCGATTCTCGGGATCTCGCGTACCCCGGTGGCCGAAGCCATTGCGGGCCTGGTGGAGAACGGTTTCGTGGTAAACCGGCCGGAGCAGGCGGGAAGCTTCGTTCTGGAACTGAGTCTGCCGGATATGATCAGCCTGTATCAGGTCCGTAACGCCGTTGAAAGCGAGGCGGCCTATCTCTGTGCCTACAACGCGGACGATCGGACCATCCGCGAGCTGACCCGCCTTTCGGATGCCTTCCGGGATAGCGTGACGATGCACGATATCCGCGGCATGCGGGATACGGACATGCCGTTTCACCAGCTGATCATAGACTCCTGCGGAAACGCCTACCTCCGCCGCTCGTATGAGCAGATCCGTCCGTATCTGACCCGCTACCAGGCATCGATGCTTGAGTTCATCGGGCGGAAGTCCAATGACCAGAACCCCTGGCTTTCGAACGTGAAGTACAACCACACGGCGGTGGTGTCGGCGATCCGGATGCGCCTTCCGGACCTGGCGAGGCAGTCCATGGCGGACCATGTGAGCTCGAGCCTGAGCTTCACAAGCATGTCGAGGGAAGGCTTCGATCCCTTTGCTTCTTTAGAATAAGAAAGCACAGTACCCCCGCCCTCCGGGCGGGGGTACAAGAACCAGATCGAGAGCTTCAACCCTTTTGCTTCCTATTATAATACCCCGCCCGGAGGGCGGGGTATTATGTATTCAATCAGTCGATGCGTTCACAGCCCCAGAAGAAGAGGGCCACGGTTCCCGGGCCGGTGTGGGAGCCGATCGTGGTGCCGATGTTGTTGATGACCACCTTCCCGTTCAGCTTCGGGAAACGCTCCTCCACCAGGTCGGCGACGGCGCGGGCATCGTCATAGCAGGCCGACATGGAGATGTAGCACTTTCCGCTGTAATCCAGGCCGCCTTCGGCGCACTCCTCCATCTTCTTGACGATCTCGCGGATGACCTTTTTCTTGGTGCGGATTTTGAAGCGCGGAATCAGGCGTCCGAGGTTGTCCATGTTCATCAGCGGGCAGATCTCCAGCATGCCGCCGAAGACACCGGCGGTCTTTGAAATCCGGCCGCCTTTGACGAAAAAGGTCAGGTCCGTGGAGAAGAACCAGTGGTGAACCTTCAGACGGTTTTCCTCGATCCATTTGGCAAGTTCCTCGGCACTCATGCCCTCGTCCCGCTTTGTTGCGGCGGTATCCATCAGCAGGCCGTAGCCGGAGGAGGCGCCGAGAGAGTCGATGATATAGATTCTGCGCTCCGGATAGCGCTCCCGCAGAATGGCGGCGGCGTTGCGGGCGGCATTGATGGTGCCGGAGATGCCGGAGGACAGGCTCACGTGGACGATATCCTTTCCGTCCTCAAGGAAGGGCGTAAAGAAATCGACATACTCGGCGACATTCACCTGGGCCGTGCGGGTGTCGGCGCCCTTCGACATGCGGGCATAGAACTCGTCAAAGGGAATGCTCTCGCCGAGGTCGTCCGGGTATTCGACCCCGTCGATGGCATAGTGGAAGCAGACGTAATGGATGTCCCGGGACTGGAAATGCTCTTTGCTCAGGTCAGCCGTTGAGCAGCAGCTGATAATATAACTCATGGCAGCGGTTCCTTTCCATATACATTGCAGCAATTTGTTGCAATGCAAATCTGATCGTTAGATCTATCATACCACAGTCCGCGGGAAAAATCACTCTACAAAGCAAAAACAACGGGCGGAAACTTCTCTACCCGTTGTTTTGTTTCTCTCTACGATTTGTAGAATGCTTGATTTTAAGGGGTTTTGGCGGGTTCTTCAGGTTGCAGCTGAGATAGACGATGATCTCGGCCGGAATCACGATCAGGAAGAGCTGCCATGGATGGTAGCGCGGATACACGAGCAGATAGGCCGCCAAAAAAAGCGACAGCACAAAGGCCGCAATGACATGTTGAAGATGTTGTTTCCGGTGAAACACACAGATCAGAATCATATACACAAGGATGGAGACCGGAAGCGCGACGACAAACACCTGCCACACGATGAGGCCGACCAGCCAAAGCGCCACAAACGCCGTCAGGGCCAGGGTCCACACCCCGACGATGGCGATGGCGATGATGCGCCCGGTGCTGTAGGAAACCTCTTCGGTCTCGGGTTCCTCGGTGGGAATCGATTTCCACTCGTCATGAGAGCTGAGCAGATCATCGACCGTAACCCCAAAGATTTCCCCCATCTGCTTCAGGACAAAGGCATCGGGAATCGCTTCGGCGCGCTCCCACTTGGAGATGGTCTTATCGGAATAATTGAGCTTGTACCCAAGCTCGGCCTGGGTCATGCCCGCACGCGTGCGGAGATTGATAATGTTGCTTGCGGTTATCAGCTTGAGTTCTTCCAGTTGCATGAAATAATCTCACTGTTCTGTAAAACTGTTGGCCCGGAGCCCGCTTACTCCTCGATGAACAGAATCCCGAGGGTTTTGGGGCCGCAGTGGGTCGAAATGGTGCAGCCGGCCAGCGTGTGATGAATCTCCTCCACGGGGATCAGTTCGCGCACCAGGGCGTAAATCTCCTCCAGGGTGCTCTCTTCAACCTCGCCGGATTCGGTGATGAAGACATGGGCCGGACGGACCTTCCGCCCCTGAAGGCGCTCGCGAATGTACTGCTTGTAGACATGCTCGATGCTGCCGCGGTATTTCTTATAGACGACAAGCTTTCCGTCCTTCATCTCCAGGCCCGGCTTCAGGTGCAGGAGGTTGGCGCCGAGCGCGGCAACGCCGGTGCAGCGTCCGCCCTTCCACATGAATTCCAGCGTGTCCAGGACAAAACTCGTCTGGACCTTGCCGGACAGCTCGCAAAGGTGCTCGGCAATCTCGCGGGCGCCCATTCCCCGGTCACGGCAATCCGCGCCCTCAATGGCCAGCAGACCGATTCCGGTGGAGAGCATGCGCGTATCCACCACATGGACCCCGCCCAGCTCCGACGCGGCCATGCAGGCGGCGTTATAGGAGTTGGAGAGCTCCGAGCTGATGTCCAGATGGACGACGGAGAAGCCCTCCTTCGTAAACTGTGAGAAGAAATCAATAAACTCCTGCACGCCGACCGCGGAGGTCTTCGGCAGGGTTCCGTCCTTCCGGTAGCGGGCATACATCTCCAGCGGGGTAAAGCCGCTTCCGTCCAGGAACGTGTCCTCCCCCAGGGTAATCGTAAGCGGGATCACATGAATATCATATCGTTCCAGAAGATCCTTCGAAAGGTCGCAGGTACTGTCGGCGGTAATCACAACCGGTTTCGGCATGTCGATCATTCCTTCCTGTGTTTGTAAGAAAAGCATCCTGAAATGCTGTTATTTTCAAAGCAGAGGGATTATAACACGCAAAACAGGGCTTGTCTATGCACATTTGAAAAGGAATTGTAAAATAATCCGCGCGGCCGGCAGGAAACTCTTGCTTTTTCAGACGGAATCCGGGATAATAGGAAAAACGATACTGCTTAACGGGTTTGACTGCCCTGTGAGTTCTATCTCCCCGCCGGAGGCGGGGAGATAGAACGGCAAGGAATCTCGTTAAGGAATACATCTCAAAGGAGCAGGAATGCATCATGATTCAACCGAACGATGTCATGAAAGCGCTTGATGAAAACTGGGAGGAGTTCAAAAAACAGGCTTCCCAGGATCCGCTGTATTATAACGGTCCCGGCGATCTGCTGGACACCGCGGAAGGCCGGGCAAAGTTCTGCCGGCTGAATGAGACCGGAGTCTTCCGCAAGGAGGATCCGGACTTTCCGGGCTATAAGATCTGGGTTTTCAATCTCCAGGGCAAGGGCATGACCGTCAAGAAACGCAGTCGGGTCGATCCGGCGCTGATGGAGGACATCGACTATGACGCGGAGGGAAACCAGACCGGAAAAAGCTACGAGCCCGCCTGAAATGCTAACCATCCCCCACCGAAGGCGGGGGATGGTCAATAGTTTACGAGCCCGCGTAATGCTGCAAGCACCCCGCCTCCGGCGGGGTGCTTGTCATTTCACTTGATGCTGCCAAAGAGGCCGCGTGCTTCAAGGCACATGTATACCCCCGCCGAAGGCGGGGGTATACATTCTTACAAACTCACTTGATGTTGCCAAAGAGTCCGCGGATGATTGAGCTGCTTCCGTTGCGCATGACAGAGCTCAGGGCATTGGTTGCCGCCCGCTTGGCGATGGTCTTGGCGCTGGTCTTCTTCCCGCCGAGGACGGAATTGACGATGTTGGTGCTGACCGAGCGCATCACCGAAGAGGTCGCCGCCGCCGCGGCTTTCTCGACGGCCTTTCTCTTCTTCTCTGCTTCACGCAGCGCTTCCTTTTCGGCCGCGAGGGCTTCCTTCTCCGCCGCTTTCAGGGCGGCCGCTTCTTCCTTCAGCTTCTGCTTTGCCGCAGCCGCCTCTTCTTTCTGGCGCTGCTTCTCGGCCTCGGCCTCGGCCTTCAGGCACTCCCTCTCCGCTTCGGCTTCTTCGGCTTCGCGGATGCGCTGGGCCTCAAGCTCTTCATTCGCTTTGGTGATG
>Ga0326513_10003411_pt1 | contig 11544 bp, 22 predicted proteins | sample 2_2465_0518_D_FD_203654 | JGI IMG/M metagenome (GOLD analysis project Ga0326513, IMG submission 203654) | Bovine rumen microbial communities from UC Davis, California, United States - 2_2465_0518 | ecosystem: Host-associated > Mammals > Digestive system > Stomach > Rumen | place: USA... | reverse complement strand
GAACGCGGATGTGCAGTTGGTGGCCAACCCACTGGAAGGCTCAGATCCTGGGTGGGAAGTAGACGAAAACGGCGACCTTATGCCAGTTGAAGTATAACGAAGGAGGATATGATAATGGCAGGAAATTTAGTACCAAGAACAGATGGCGGGAGCGATTTAGGTACCCCGCAGAAAGAATATGGCGCAATATACGCCAAGCAGCTGGGCGGCACTCTGGGAGCTTCACTGGCCCGAAAGGACAGCCCGGCCCTTACTGGCACCCCGACAGCTCCTACAGCTGCAGCTGGTACCTCTACGACTCAGATAGCTACCACAGCCTTTGCGGCAAATGCTGCCAGTACCGCTGGAACGGCGGCGGCCGCCTCTGCTGTAAGCACTCATAACAGCGACAGCAACGCACACAAGCCACTGTTTGATGCTATCAGAGCACAGATCCCGAGCATCTTCGCAGCAACTCCGAACTACTACACGGAGGATACACCATTCCATGCTGATACAAACACAAATAGAACGACTATAGCCAGTCCTAATCAGCTGTATCTAAATATCAACGATATTGGTTATAGCCTTACTGAGCAGATTTTTCTCGACATTAGTCAGGATTCTGCATGGGACACTCAGGCTGGAGAATGGCAGGCTAATCACGAGTATGCATTAAACGAGATTGTTTATCCTGCTGCTGGCAAGAACGGATTTTATTATAAATGCACAACAGCCGGCACTAGCTCCACATTAACCCCAGAGTGGCCAACCACTGAGGGCGATACTTATCAGGATGGTAATGTTGTATGGCAGGCAATCATTGACCACACTCAGGCAAGCACCCGTCCTGGTCAGGACTTCTATATTTATGCTGGCATAAGAGATGGTGCATTGACATTCGTTGTGAGCACCAGCTCAACAGTGCCTTACGGCTTTACCGCAGAGACTAGCCGCAAAGTGGGCGGCTTCCATTGTCTGTGCGCTGATGTTGGCACTATTGAAGGTCATACTCTTTCCGGCTGGCTTGCCGGTGAGATTTTGCCAGCTTCTGTCTGGGATATCGAGCATCGACCTAAATCCGAGCCTGAGGGTATGGTATATGTTGATGGTCTTGATATGTGGTTTGATATCTATCTCAACAGCTGGACTGGTACCACTGCTGACAAAACACTGAAAGCTGTTTCTAAGTTTGGGGCTGTTACCGGAGACGGTGCATCCGCAGAGAAGTTCCATCCATTGAAGTGGGAGCAAACACTGGGAGAACAGAAGAAGCGGCTTCCATGGGTAAGAGAGTTCAGAGTGTTCTCTGTTGGCTCCAACCAGTCCACCAATATTGCAGGCAGTACCGATGCAAATACAGCTGGCGGCCATAGTGACACAGCTGGCCGCCGTATGATTTCCAACTATGGCATTGAGGATTGCTGCGGCTTCTTGTGGCAGTGGTGCTCTGATGTTGGCTCTGCATCCACCAGCGGCTCTTATGGCAATGGTTTTGATGCTAATGATCGGGCCGACGTGAAGGGCCAGATCTATGGCGCAGAGTATCGCCCTATTGTTGGCGGCAACTGGAATAGCGGTGCGGTCTGCGGTTCGCGTGCAGCGGCTTGGACTAACGGCTCGCTGGGCTTGACTGCGTACGGCGGGGCGCGCGGTGCGTCTGAGCCGGTGGGTCGCAGTGCATAACACGGGAAACACCCTGCCCGCAAGGGCAGGGCCAACGCGGTTATAACTATTTAACATAGATATAATTGGGTCGTATGTTATCGCCCTATTGTTGGCAGCAACTGGAATAACAGTGCGGTCTGCGGTTCGCGTGCAGCGAATTGGAATAACAGCTCGCTGAACTTGAATGCGAACAACGGGGCACGCAGTGCGTCTGATACGTGGGATGATTTAGATGTGTCTGAGCTAACCCACGGCTGAGCATACGGCACCATGGTCTTTTACCAAAACATGAAAAGGGAGATGGTGGCGGCTAGTAGTAGATGCGAAAGTCGTCACCTATTATTATGAAGCGTAAAGGTAATTTATACGCGAGGATTATTGATAGGCAAAATTTGGAGCTTGCATTTGACAAGGCCAAGAAGGGCAAAACGTGGCAGAGAACGGTCAAGAACGCGGAAAAGCATCGGGAGGAGCTTCTGGATAAGCTGGAGGAAATGCTCAAAAACCATGAGTATAAAACCTCACCATACCACACCAAGACCATATATGAACCTAAGAAGCGGGTCATATACATACTGCCATTCTTTCCAGATAGAATTGTTCAACATGCCATAATGAATGTTATTGAGCCATTATGGGACAACTTAATGTATTATCATAGCTATGCTTGCCGGAAAAAGAAGGGCCAGCATAAGGGTAGTACAAAGTGCATGGAATATATCCGGGAAAGTCCCTATTGCCTCAAATGTGACATTAGTAAATTTTATCCATCCGTTAACCATAAGATTCTATATAAAATCATCAAAAGAAAGATAAAATGCAAGTACACTCTGGAGATGCTACATGAAATCATCGAGTCCATCCCGGGTGAGACCAATGTGCCCATTGGAAACTATCTGAGCCAGTGGATGGGTAACATATATCTCAATGAGCTTGATACTTATGTAAAGCATACGCTGGGGATTAAGCATTATATCCGGTATTGCGATGATTTTGTTTTATTTGGCACCAAGCAGGAGCTGGCCGCTGTTATTCCAAAGGTGCAGGATTTCGTAAACAACCGGCTTCAAATGAAGCTCAGTAAGTGCGACCTGTTCCCGGTAACACGCGGGATAGACTTCTTAGGCTATAGGCATTTTCCAGGTAATTATGTATTACTCAGAAAGACAACAGCCAAAAGAGTCAAAAGGCGCATAAAAGGTTTACTGTGGAAAGTAAAACATGGCAAAGTCAAGAAGGCCACGGCCCTTGGTTCCATAGAATCAACAAAGGGATGGATAAGGTGGGCTAATACACATAACCTCGCAATATCCTTGGAGATAGAGAATGTTAGGAGTGAAATTGAAAAGGTTTAGTGATTTTGCGGAAGAGCAAACCCTGGATGGTGACAAGGTAAAGCTGGATGATATTCTTGGTAAGGAGATTATTGTAACCGGATTCAATGTTAATAAGAGCAAATATCACAATAATAGTGGTAATTGTCTTAAATTACAGTTTGAGCACGACGGTACCAAGCATGTTCTGTTTACCGGTAGTAATGTACTGATAAACCAGATCGAGAGATACCAGTCAGAAATACCCTTCATATCCACAATTATCAAAGTCGACAAATTTTATACATTCAGTTAGGAGATGAAAGCATGAAAGGATTCCCAAAGCATCTTAATTCCAAGCAGGACTATATCTACATTCGGGAAAAGTTTCCATCCAGTATGTGGAAACCTGCTTGGCAGGCCCTCCTCGATGGAGAAAAGAACTGGTTTTGTACCGGCAAATTGGAGAGCAAAGAGGATGGAGTAAAGAACCGTACCCACAAGGTAGTTGAGGTAACCAACCACGACGGTGAAACTGAGTATTACCAGTATGAACAGCAGACAGATCCAAACTGCGAGATGCTTCGTCTTGGCTTTACCAAAGCGGAGGTCAAGGCAGCATTAAATGAGTGACCTAAGTATTCAGAAAGAAATGAGCGGGAAAACCAATGCTGAGCTGGTTGATATAATTATCAGACTGTTAAAGCTACTGGGATTATATGAGATGAGGCTGGGGTGTACAAATTCCCGTGAGATTATTGAGAGCAGGGAGGATAGATAATGGATGTAAATGTGTTGGTAGCCTATGTAACAATCGCCACAGTAGTGGCATCTGCCTTTTCTTATGCGGTCCTGCGCCCTCTCAATCAGTCAATTAAGGACTTACAAGAAATAATTAAGGATATTAAATGCGATCTCAAAGAGGATGAAGAGCGCAGGCACAACTTAGAGGTAAGAGTTGAGGGTATTGACTCGTCTGTTAGGTCTGCACATCATCGACTGGATGATCACATCAATAAGGAGGGGTGAAAGAGATGATACAGTTTGAGAAGGTTGTATTAACTGATCTGATTGTAATAGTATCCTTATCGTTTGGGTTCATGGCCGCTGTGTTCTATCAGGAGAAAGAGCTGGCAGGCTCTCTTGCAAGTGGCCTCTTTGGATATGTTGGCGGCCGGAGCGTGGCTAAGAATAATGCTACCCAAAAGGAAGGAGAAAAAAATGGTTGATGGTCGTGGCTGGGTAGCATTGGCCAAAGCCACAACAAGATTTATTGCAGAGGCGAAATATTATCACTTCTGCGAGGATTTATTACAACTGATAGAGAGGCGGCTCTTCCATGAGTCGCCTTTTCCAATTCACCACAAGAAGGAGGAAAAGAATAAATGAGTGTAAATATTGTTGAGACTGATTTGGATTTTAGCAGTCTGTCTGAGCGTAGTATCACCAATATGGTTGTGTTGCATCATACCGGTGGCAATGATATTGACGCGACAGCTGAGCAGATTCACGGCTGGCATCTAAATCAGGGCTGGTCTGGAATCGGGTATCATTATGTAATCCGTAAAGATGGCACCATTGAACGTGGACGTCCAGAGTGGGCCATTGGCTCTCATGCTTATGGCGAAAACAGCCATACTATCGGCATTCATATCTCTGGGGATTTTGATGCTGCAGTTCCTACCGAGAAGCAGATCGAGAACTGCGCTGAACTGGTAGCCGATATCTGCACCCGCTACGGTATTCCTATTGATACCGATCATGTTGTAGGCCATGGTGAGCTTATGGCCACTAGTTGCCCGGGGACAAACCTTCAAGCGTTGCTTAACGATGGAACTATTACGGGGAAGGCTAACTGGTATGCTAATCCTGGCAAAGAGGAAATCGTGGAGCCGGAACCACAGGGAGCAAGAAGCACAGAACGCTTCAACACTATATCTGCATGTCCAGAGTGGGCCCAGCCTACTATCCGTAAGATGGTTGAAAAGGGACTGCTGGCGGGTAAGGGCGCGACAGATGAGGAGGGCTTGCCAGCCGATCTTGATCTGTCTTTGGATATGCTGAGGCTATTTGTGGTAAATGACCGTGCAGGCCTTTATTAATAAGGAAAAAATTAGGGGCCATTAATTAATAAGGAAAAATTTTAGGGGCCATTAATTAATAAGGAGGTAAACAATTATGAGTAAATGGGTAGAAATGCGCGACAGTATTGTACAGACACTGAAGGTAGATGAGGTAACTGAGGAGCTGAAGGCCAAGGTTACCCAGTCCATCATTGACAATGTATTCCCTGCCATTGAGGAAGCAGTAACTAACTTTGTTGCCAAGGTCAGGGAGCAGGCACCACAGGAGACTGGCTGGTGCCGCATCCGTGACGGTATTGTATTGCCGCTGGTGATGGAAGGTTTGGTATATGTTGCCAAAATGGTTCTCACAAAATCCCTCACTAGAAACTAATAGGAAGTAAAGAAGCCGCCGGGACAGTATTAACTGACTCGACGGCTTTTTTATATGACTGGAATGTATCATAAAAAATCAGACTGCATGATACAAGGGTTGAGAACACTTGAAAGATAACCTAATTGTAACTCAACATTTTGGGCTTAATTTGGGCTTAAAATTTAGGAAAAAATGAGGAAAAATAGAAAAAATGAGCCACAAAGGAAAATATAAAGCTAGTAAAACCAAGGCTTGCCATAATCGGATATTAGGACCGATAATTTATACTAATCCGACTATAATGGCTACAGCCCTTGCAAATAGAGGGGTGTAGCTATTATTATTTTGGGCGTGGGCTTAATTTGGGCTTAAAATTTATGCCGGATTATTTCCAAGGTCGTTAAGCCTTTCGGCAAGCTCGCTGTCTTGATTCTCATATACATGGGCATACACCCTGAGAGTAACAGCCGGGGAAGTGTGGCCAAGTCTCTCGGCTATGAGGTTTACAGCTGTACCTTCCTTAATGAGCAGCGAAGCATGGGAGTGGCGGAGAACATGGACCGATATCTTATCGATTTCGGCCTTGGCACAATACCGCGCCAGCTTCTCATTGAGTCCTCTGGCGGTCTTGATGGCAAATGGGTACATGGGCGGCTCAATGTAGGAGTTGATATAATCCTTTACCACATCCATACACAGATCGGGTATAGTGATAACCCGCCTGGAGCCCTTGGTCTTTAATTCGGTTATCTTTTTCTGGTCAGAGGAATACTGCTTATTAATATTAACAGTATTAGTATCAAAATTAATATCCTTAAGGGAAAGCCCCTGCACCTCACCAACACGCATGCCTGACCAGTACAGCAGGGAGAATATGGCTCTGTCATGATTGTCTGTCATAATGGAATAAAGCTGGAGCCAAGTCGGATGCTCAATAAACTCTTTCTTAGGCTCTGCTTGTTTTAACGGCTCCACCATATCAAACGGATTAGGAGTAAGACCATAGAACCTTACAGCATATCCCAACATGGTCCTTAATGTCATGTTGATGCTGCTGATCGTGCCGGCGGCCTTGCCGGACTCCTTTAGATGATTCTGCCATGTGCGGATCGTGAGAGGAGTGATATCCTCAAGAGCCATCTTGCCCAGCTCCGGCAGTATATGCAAACGGGAGTTAGTCTCTGCCAGCTTGTACGAGTTTGCGCTGCGCCTTACCTTGTAATCAGCAAGGAAAGCCTCTGAAAGTGCCTTCAATGTCATGTGTGGTTTTTGCTCAGCTCTGGCCATAAAGTCAGCTTCATAGGCCAGGGCATCCTTCTTTTTCTCGAATCCCCGCTTTTTCTTTTGCTTCCTGACCCCCTTCCAGTCCGTGTAGTAAAACCGGGCCATCCAAGTATTGGTCTTTTCGTCTTTGTACGCGGTCATACTAACACCTCCTTAATTTACAAATACAAAGATTTTCTTTGCGTTCTCAAAAATTTCTTTGTGTTCTCAACTATTTCCGATTTGGAAACAGTTCAAATCCGCAACCGGTTTCGGAAACGAACCTCCGAGGATTCCTCGACAGTTGAAAAGCAATGTGCAAAAAGTGAACATTGCTCTGAGGTCGGGAACAAATACCAGAGCAAAGTAGTATAATATAAGTAACCTTGTTGACCCCGACAAGGAATTTCGCGGATGCATGGCCTACTGGAACCACAACCAGCGGGCCATGCGTTTTTTTATTGGAGCTATTTGTATGAATCACTCTCAAAATCGTAATAAGGCAAGGTTTTTATATAATCAAAATTATCAATAGCGTACTGGTTCGCAGCAACGGCAATCTTAGAAATTATAGAGTGGCCCTTTACTGGCCTATAGCGAAAATCATCGGATTTCTTAGAAAGAATCAAATCGTCATTTGCGTTGTAATATTCCTCACAAACATGCCGCATAGCCATGTCAGGTACAGAATATTCATAAATCTCAACAGTATATGACCAGCCGTGGCTATTAAGTGTATCAAATTGTTTAAAAGAGCCATTTTGAGTAAGCTCATACAAAAATAGTTGTCTGTCATAAAAAGACTCCATTTCAAACACACGAAAGACTATACCATAATGAGGTGTGCCAATCTCTGCCAAGCGAACAGAATCAGTATCTAAATACAATTCACTCTCATGGTCAGTGGAATCCATAATATACTGTAAGTTTCTCGCGGAACATAGGGAAAAACTAAGACATAGGGCCAACATACAACATACTAAAATTCTGACCGTTCTCATAATAATAACCTCCTTTATCTGACAAAAGATATTATCCGACAGCCTCCTCTTTTTTCCTACGATTTTCTTTACCCATAGCTGGTAGATTATGCTTGGAGTATCTATCCAGAGTATTATCCACAATATCCTGGATTTCATCGGAAGCATTATGGTATGCCTCTATTAGTGCTATATCATGAGGGGATATTTCTGGAACTGGCTCTGGCACTGGAGCGGATTCGCTCCCCACCTCTTTTTTGTCTGTCCAGCCCATCAAATATTCTGGTGTAGTATCCAAAGCAATTGCGAACGCTTTAATTTTAGATTGCGGGATATCGTTTACCCCTTTTTCAATTTTATTAATAGAGGAACGTGTCCTATATCCTAACTTCTTGGCGAGTTCATCTTGGGATAGGTTTAATTCTTCGCGCCTCATTCTTATCCGTTCATATAACTCTAACATTATCAACACCCCAATAAACTATTGTTTAATGTTAATATATCAAAATGGGCCTTATAAATCAACAAAAAGAAAAAAATATAAATAAAAGTGTTGACTTTAAATCAGCAAAGCGATATTATAAACATGAAGATTTTAAATCAACAATTTACAAGGAGGGTATGAACTTGACAAATTCAATAGAGTTTGAAGTAGCATTGAAGCGCGCAGGATTAACCAAGAAAGATGTAGCCAAGTATCTTGGCATATCTGAGATGGGTCTGTACAAAAAGATTAATAACATTACGGAATTTAAGGCTAGCGAGTTATCAAAGCTGTACAAGTTATTTAAGCTGGAGACCATTGAGTCACAGCAAAGGATTTTTTTTGCTCAATGAGTAGATTTTAAATCACCAAAGGAGGCAACATGAACCCAAATAAAAAGCCCCGCTACTGGGCGGAGCATGAAAATATAGCAATAAGGTTCATTAAAAGTGGCATTCATTTTTATAGTGAAAACCCATTGCAGCTTATATCGCTGATCTTGTCTATTATCGCTGTTATTGTGGCGTTTGCAAAAGGTTAACAATATCGGGCCAGAATGATTTTAAAAGGGCAATCAAAGAGAACGTTATTGCCAATACATTCCAGAAGCGGTATTCCCAGATTTTATCTGCTTTCCGTTTATTAATCAATCGCCAATCCTCAACAGCCTTAATACCCAGCTGTGTAATGGTCAGCATATCTGTTTCCTTGTTATGGCTAATGTAAGCTGTGTTATTCACATAGACTGGCAGGCCTTGAAAGATTGTCTTTTTATCCCATGTAGATAAAATCTCAACTCTCAAATCCAATGCCTGTTGTTCCGGTAATAACTCTTTTAAATCAGACATTGAAACAGGCTGATACTCATACACTGCATTAATTACTTGAAAATCAAAAACTGTAAGCTGTTCAAAATTTAACATATTATCACCTCCTACATGGTGATTATAGCACAAGCAAACAAGCAAACAGAGGAGGATTAAAAATGATAAAGCAGATATGGATTGCTCAATGCGACCTTTGCGGGAAATCCGAGCCGGCAAGAATGGTAAGCGGGCGATACAACGAAACTGAGCCCACTTTACCTATAGGGTGGGAACGGGCATACAACAAGGAAGTTCATTTTTGCCAGGAGTGCGCTAAACTCGTTGATAAAAAAGTACATACACGAGGTGAGTTTGTGATTGCGAAGGGCGAACCGTGAGGTGATTATCATGACCGCACAAGAACTGGAAAAGCTCCACGAGCTGCTAGTTAAATTCGAAAAAGACCAGTATAAATGTGATCATAAGTGCATATCTTGCAAATATCGAACTCAAAACTTAACATGTGCCATTATTGAACTTATGGACGATGTAACTGATTATCTTGTTGAGTCAATATAAGTTGTAATGGCTCTGTCAGAATGAAAGGAGGGGCGGCGGCCATGCAAGACCAGCTTTATATCGATAAAGACCAGCTTATGAAGCTGGCAGGCATAGGCCAAAAGAAGGCATATCAGATCATTAGGGATATCAATAAAGAGCTGGAGGATGCTGGCTATATTGTAATCAAGGGACGATGCCCCAGAAAGCACCTGCTTAAAAGGCTGGGGATAGAGAATACATAAGACGCACTGACGGGGCTGATGTAGTCTGCACAAACCTTTTACTGTTAAATGATTAGATATAACTCTCCTAAATTAATGGCACACAACACTCAATTACCCTGTGCAGGCTACCTCAGCTCCATCAGAGGGAGGAGCAAAAATGAAGAAGTACGAAATGGCAAAAATGCAACATGCAGCCCACAATTGGGAAACTTTCAAGGAATGGGTTATAGTACCGCTCCTGTTCCTGGGGGTAATGATGCTGTGTGGCTTCGTTGATTCAATGTAAGGAGGAAAAATGAATACATATCTTAATCGGGCTGAAAAGGGATACATTGTCAGAATGTACACCATAATGACATGTGGCGAGGACCTTATCAGCTACTATCAGGGGAAGGCAGATAAATCTTTCCTGAGATACCTAAAACTGGGCATTACCTACATGAAAAAGGCAATGGCAAGGCGCGGTGAGTTCATGAGCGAGGATGCAAAAAAAGATTGGGTGGAGCAATGCACAAGACTGGAGCCTTTCTTCGTACCCAGCATGAACAGTGTAAAAGAACTCAAGGAGCGGATGAAGCTCAATGACGTTCTTGTTTTACGCCAGGATGATTTGTTGGATCTGTGGACAGGAGTTATCCCTCGAACCTGTGGCCGCTGCAATGGTACCCACAAGGAGGAATGTCACCTTTATAAGTTCCTCTTGAAGTACAACATGCCGGTATTCACAGCCAAGCCTAAAAAGGACTATTGCCCGTTTAGCTATGTAGCAGGCGGAATGGATGTCAATTTCTACAAAAAGGACATTGAAAAATGGGAGGACAAGACATGAAAACCTCAGGAGATTTACTGGACGAATGCAATAAAAAAGCCACTCAGCACTATTCCTTTGCGGAGGAGCACTGGTGGCAGGTATCGCTGGTTATTGGTTTTGCGAGCGGGATGATAGGCGCCGTGTTTTATGCCTACATAATGAGCCCGTTTTTGAAGTAAAAAAATTGACTGCCGGAAGGACCGACAGCCAGACAAGCAATGCAAAAAATATGTTCTACGAAAAATATAACACAATACCAAAAGAAAATCAAACAACATGTAAGATTTGCGGGGGCGGAGTCCATTCCGGGATACTCTGTCCCCGATATAAGGGATAAGCACTGCAAGGAATGTAAGTATTTCATACCGACGTTATGGAAGTGCCGGTACACGATAGCTAGAAAGGCGGTTGTACAGTATTTTGAAAAATGATTACATTGAATTTTTGAAATCAAAGATGGTTATAGCTCCAAAGAGTGGCTTGACCATCAGCAGGGATGAAATAAGCGATGTATTGAAGCCTCATCAGAGAGACGCTGTATATTGGGCGGTTAATGGTGGCAGGCGGGCCATTTTCGCAGCATTCGGTTTAGGTAAAACCATTATGCAACTGGAATGGTGTAATATCATTCATCGGCATGTAGGCGGTAAAATCCTTATAATTTGCCCACTGGGAGTACGTCAAGAGTTTTCACATGATGCCAGGGAGCTGTTACATATACCAGAGCCAATATATGTACGCAATATGCAGGAAGTATATGAATGTAACAGCTGGCTTATGATAACCAACTATGAGCGGGTACGGGATGGAAATATTGACCCAACCTATTTTACAGCCACATCGTTGGATGAAGCAGCTGTACTGCGTTCTTTTGGTTCCAAGACCTATCAGACTTTTCTTCAAAAGTTTCAGGGGATTAAGTATAAGCTAGTATCTACTGCCACACCAGCCCCGAATAGATATAAGGAGCTTATTCATTATGCTGGATATCTTGAAATCATGGACACCGGACAAGC
>Ga0326513_10003409_pt1 | contig 11546 bp, 7 predicted proteins | sample 2_2465_0518_D_FD_203654 | JGI IMG/M metagenome (GOLD analysis project Ga0326513, IMG submission 203654) | Bovine rumen microbial communities from UC Davis, California, United States - 2_2465_0518 | ecosystem: Host-associated > Mammals > Digestive system > Stomach > Rumen | place: USA: California... | reverse complement strand
CCCTTTTCATACTACGCGCGGAACGGGTGGTCATGACAAGGGTACGGTATTCATATCGGCGTGGGCTTCGATGTTGCTTATCTTGACAAGGTGGCAAGTTCGAAGGCCAAGAACGTGAGATAAGTGACAGTACGAATCTTACGCTTTTTGTGTGTAAGCCTGCATCGACCGTTTCAGTAATGCAATAGGTCCGATATGAATACATTGTCTAATGTCGAAACTCGTAGAGGCGAGGCAAATCCTCCAAGTGTCAGACTTGCCCCTGATACCATCCCCGAGGCTAAAAGTTCAAAGACCGGGGTGTCGGTGAGGTATGTGCCTGCACCCGACAAGAGTTGGTATGTGTTCCGCGCCTCTTACGGCAGAGAAGACAAGGCATCGGACTACATCGTGGAAGACGGCACATTCGTCTATATTGCTAAGCGTTACGTTCGCAAATCGGTAAATGGTAAACAAAAGAAGGTTCTGGAAACACTGATCCCGAACCTTCTTTTCGTATATACCACTGAAGACAAGGCGAAGGAATATGTAAAGGACACTCCTTCTTTGTCCTATCTCACCTATTATTATAATCATTTTGAGTTGGACGACAACCAGAAGAATCCTCCACTGACCGTTTCCTGCAAGGAAATGGAGAACTTCATCATAGCCACCTGCAACAACAGCGAGCACTTGAAATTTGTTGATGAAGAACAATGCCATTTCAAGGGTGGCGAGACAGTGAAGATTATCGATGGAAGTTTTAAGGGTGTTGAAGGGCGAGTTGCCAGAGTTTCGGGCCAGCAGCGTGTGATTGTGACATTGACCAATGTAGGATTGGTTTCCACTGCCTATATTCCTACAGCTTTTATTCAGATTATAGAATAGTACGATTATGCAGATAGCATATCATCAACAATACAAAGACCTTGATGACCGCCAGATTATCGATTTGGTGTTGTCTGGCAAGAATGTGGTACAGATAATAAATCAACGAGCAAATATGGATGTTCCGCTTGCGCTCAACCACATAGGAATCCGTACTGGGTTCAAGGGATACAGAAGAAAGTCCTCAACGTTCAACCGAAAGGCTGACGTTGATGGACTTTTTGCGTTTTATGCTACATATAGATGGTTACTTAGTGTTCGCCCAAATCATTAATCAGAAAGTCATAAAAAATATGCGAAAAGTAGCTATTATCATAGTCCTGTTTTTTTCTTGCATTCAAATGTTTGCATGGAATCGAAGGCATATAATTATCCTTCAAGATAATTCTGGCTCGTTCTATGCAGGTTATAATGAATCTCTTATTAGTGACATTCAGAGTGAAGTATGCGATTTGTTTCAAAACAAAAAAGTAGGCAATGATTATAGCATCTTAAACAACGAGATAGAACAAGGTGGATTATTTTATAATCCGCTTACGGACAAAGTGTCTTTCTATTGGTTTGTAGCAGACCAGCTAAATAATGTAAGATTCTACAAATCAGGGAAGAGTTCTTCAAAAGAGTTTGAAAAATTCTTTTTTAAGAAGGGATGTGTGGCATATATCGATTCAACAGATATAAACGTTTTTTTGAAAGAAAACTTCAGACAAAGACCTGAGTTGGAAAGTTACTCGAATAGTTTGGGTATAAGCACATATTCATTTTCAGCCTATGCCTATCCACTTTGCATGGATGTTATTCAGGATGATTATGCAGAAGAATATATAGTATTGATTATTAGCGACTTCAATGCAGGTTCAACTTTTGGGAATAGAAATGACGAAAAAATCATCAGGGATGCTTTCAAGAGTAAAGCCAATTTGGTCATTCAGAGAGTCAATGAACTTAATTCTGAATTATTCAAAATAGATTACTTTGATTACTACCGAACAACAAAATATCAGGGACTTATAGGTTTTATCGGTTATAAGGTCCGTCCCAACATTGGATCTCGAGTTCCTGAGAATGTTGATTTGCGTATCAATTCCAATTTAGAACTGGATCAAAAGAGTTTTAGAGGTGATGTCTACAGATTGAAAGATGCTGAAGTTGTGTTCGATCACAATGAAAAGGTCAGCCTAAATAAGGCCTATGTATGGATAAAGATGAAAGATTCCGACCATACGGAAATTATAGATGTCACCAATCATGTTATATATAATTCTAATGCAAAAACTTACACATTCAAAGACGTTGACATAAAACTTGGGGCAAAGACTGAACCATCACAAAATTTCAATGCAGAATTCAAATTTCTATTTTATATTGATTATAAGACAGGAGAAGAAGATTACATAAAGTTTGTATACGATGTTGGACGAAATATAGATGTATCAAACGTCGACTTTAAGACAAAATTATCAAATGCACAAATAGCAACTATGATTGAACTTATTTTAATTCTATTAGCATTAGCTATTGCTTGGTTCTTACATTTGCAGGGTAAACCGACAGGTATAACCCTACATTGGAATCACTTTAACGACAATTATGAAACTGTTGATTTCTCTACAGATGGAGTTGGACGTGTACATACAGACTATCATGCATGGAATCAAATGGACTTTGAGCGTGGAATAAGCATTAAAGTCGAGGGGAAATATGTGTACAATCATGTCGGACGTTTCTATAACTGGAATGAACAAACTGGATTCCCTGTGAGAATAACACCATCTCTTCTGGAATATCCTCAAGGATACACCATGTATTTAACGGCAGAAAACAAGGTAACAAACAATTCTAACATTCCAATAGTTACCGACACGTTTGAAGATGGTCGTTTCTCTTTTAAAGTCATGATAAAGAAAGATGATCATTCTCCAGTAGAAACGCCTCTACCATTTAAATTCCAGATAGAAGTTGCAGGCAGAAGTGTTGGCTTCTTCAGAAAGTTCTTCTACACGCGAAATATTTCTTATTCATTCCACGTAGGTCCAGAGCTTGGAGATGTTTGGGTCGGAGTGGATCCTGGAACAACAGGATCTTGTATAGCCACAGCAACTGAACCTGATGATATGACGATTGAGAAAACCAATGACGGAAAGGACAAAATAACTCCATCTGTCATTGTTATCAAGACTGAGCAACTCCAAGACAACAATGAAGATTCCATTAGGCGTCAAGCGATGTATGGAATTGATGCTGAACGTCAGAGGGAGAGTGAGAAATACCGGAAATTTGTTTCCATCAAGAAATTGCTTGGTTACAATGAATCGTTTGTGCTGAAGAAAATTGGAAAGTCGGACATAAGTGTTAAGTCTTCCTTCCTTTCCACGTTATTAATTGAGGGTTTGTTCAACCAACATAAAAAATATTTAGAATCAAGACCTCAAGATTTTGATCAGTTTTTCGATTCTGGCTCATATGCACCACGTAGGGCGGTCTTTGCCATTCCAAATAATTTCACAGCTTCAAAGATTCAGCATTTGAAGTCCTGTATTCAAGCAAGTACTCTGACTTCTTTGAAAGATATTCGCTTTATATACGAAGCGGAGGCAATTCTTGTAAACTACATACATGGTAAAGAATCCGAGCTTCAAACGTCTTCATTAGGAGAGAACATCTTTATCTTTGACATGGGAGGTGCCACCATAAATGCTACCTTAGCCAATATAAAGAAAAGAGGAAACAACTATGAAATTAGCATCCTTGCAAAACTGGGTTATGGCATTGGTGGTGATACAATAGATTATGCTTTCCTGAAATGGATTTATTCAAAGTCAAAGTTTTATTCTTCATTAGCAGAGAATAATCCGTTTGAAGGAGAAGGTATGTCAATGTCAAAAAGAAGAGAATACAAAGACAATATCTTGACGTTAAAGAAACAACTTATTGCTAATTACTCAAGTGGCTCTAAAAACAAGTTGCTTGATAGAAGTGACATAGCAAGATATTTTGGAGCAGCCTTGATTGAAGACGCTGAGGGCGATTTCTCTAAAGATGTATTCGAAAAAGAGATTCAAAAGAATTCAAGTAGCTTCCTATACGGGAAAGCATTTGAAGAATATGTTTGGAAAAACATTGAGTCAATCGTAAATGACATTCTATTCGTATGCAAAGAAAAGGGAGTTGACACCTTGGATACAGTTATTATGTCTGGACGTAGTTCACATTTCCCAAGAGTCGAAGAAATAGTTAAGAATGTTGTAAAAGCAGCGTTTGACACGGCAGAGATCAAACTGTTGGGATTGGAAGAATCAAAGAGTGCCGTGGCTAAAGGTGCTTGCTATTATGGTGTTGAAAATGCAAAGATTAAGCTACAGAACAGAAGTGTTAATGGAGTATTTGGTGTTATCCAGACCTTAAGCCCCAACGCCGCCCCGATATTCCATCGCTTAATAGATGACGGAGCTGTATTCCAAGATGGTGTAGCTACAGGTAGTTGTCCAATTAAGCAAGAGCAAGATTTTGTGTGGAATGGAAGAAAGGTAAGATTCTGTCAGGTAATGGGCGTTGATGCTGAAAAAGTCATCGCAAACAGAGAGAAACATAAATATACCGAGATTGCAACTATAAAGGCCCAGCCATACGCAGTGAAAGGAGTACAAATCTCTGTAACAGAAAAAGACAAAGTAATATGTAGTATTACTGATGTTAACGGCGACATTCAGCGCCCTGTAGAGGGTGTTGTAAACGATGCTGACATTGTTGCTTGCAATGATGAACAATACACTTTCTTTATAAAATAACAACAAAAAGATAAGAATATGAAGGCGAATTTATTTAGATTGATTTTTGTAGGCATCTTTTTGATGTCTAGTATGCCAATATGCGCTCAAACGTATATTTGTTTGCAAAAGGACTTTGATGCCGTTGCTGTGTCATCGGATAGATATTTGAAACTATACAAAAACTCAACTTTGAAGGTCGCAGATGTCTTAAAGGTTCGTATTGTTAGTATGACAGATGCGGCAAAGAGTTCTCAAAACAATATTGATGGAGGTCTTGTTGAAGGAGCTGTATTTGATGTAACCAAGTATGACACGGATTTGTCCAAAGTCCATTATAATGACAATAAAACAGACCGTTTTGGGGCAACTGGTGTTACCATTTCCATTAACTACTTAACTACAGTTGACGGAATAGAATACTTAATAACAGAGAGTGATGCCAAAAAAATTAATTTGAAAACAGAGGTAACAGACTTGTACAATGATGTGTTTAAATATGATGAAACAAACATTTCTCTCGTTTATGTACCAACAGCAACAAATCAGTTACCAAAGGGAGCCAAATTGGTGATAGACGGAGCTAAACAAATTTCAAATATAAAGGAAAATGAGCCTATCTACGTTCATGAGGGCGCAAACATTAGGTTAATTCTTTCTTCAGAAGGTACATATTTCTTAGATGAATTGTTTAAAACATCGGATTTGGAATTAATAACCAAAAATGATCCCGACAATCCCGAAGTTGATAACACATTATACTATATTATTGGAGGAGTAATAGTATTATTGCTTATTTTATGCTTGGGCTATTTCTTCATGAAGTCCAAAAAGAAAAAGGATGATAACTCCAATGGAAAAATCAAAGATGAATTTGACGACAATGGTCGAGTTGTTTCGAAGGACTCAAATGAGGACAAGAAAAAGCAAGGGAGTGATAATAAGTCAGTAGGATTTTCTGGTGATATGACTCCTGATTTGAAACATATTATTCAACAGTTTGATATAATCCAAGGTTCCCTTAATCAAATGGCTCCAGTTCTTAATCAAATAAGTGCAACAATTTCTAATGGGAAGGAAGTTGAAAGGCTGAATAGAGAAATTGAGCAAAAGAATTCTGCCATATTGGAACGAGACAATATAATAAAAGAAAAAGACACTTCTATCGGACTTAAGGAGAAGGAAATAGAACAGCATATAAATCAGATTAACGCCTTGACCAGTGATATGGATAAGTTACACCATCAGCTGGAGGAAGCAAACAAACTAGATAAAGGTACTTTGGTAATAGCAGACGGAAAGTCGCTTGCTCATAAGGCTAATGGACTATTGGCAGTATGTCGCAAAGGAGAAGAAATAGTCAAACGGTATATTTCTTTGCTTCCTGAAAGTGACAATTTAAAGATGTCGTATTTCCTTGCCAATTATATAAAAGAAATGCCATCAAAATCCAGAGATCAGTGGAACGGAGTGATGTCAACACTGAGCATAAAAGGATTTGTCAATGATTTAGAGATAACTCGCTACCTGCAGAGTGAGAGTGATCAGATAGGTTGGCTCAAGAAACATTTCATTGAAGACCTCCTTCAGTCATATATCTCGCCATTAATCATTATGCTTGACCAAATCAGGTGTTCCAAGCAATTTGGTGTTACTATGCCCGCTCCTTCAAATATCGAGAAAGCTATTAATGAGATAATTGAAGAATGCAAGAAATTTGGAGTAACCGTTAAATACAAGCCTCTGTTTGAATTAATAACTACCGATGATAAAGAACGGGTTATTGACGAGATCGGTTCCGATTTACCTAAAGCGATAGAGGATGTTGTATTAGTAAAAGAGAATGTCCCACTATTCTTTACACATATCGGAGTCGTAGCTGAAGGTGTGAAAGATGACAAAACAATATGTATAGCTAAATTGTAAAAACTGATGTCTACAATGCTTGTGTTACTTTTAATTGGTGTAAGCGTAGCAATTATACTTGTTGCGCTACACCAATATGCACCTGCGGTATATCATGCTGTCATCAGTTACACAATACGTATTTTAAAAGGATTAATATACGCCTCTGTTCAATTCTTCAAGTACGTTCAAGGAAAACCAGGTCAGACGCGACTGTCAGATCAGGAAGCTATCAGTCAATTATCCTCAAAAAATTCAGAACTTCAGAAAGCTTACGATTCTACCATCATGCAACTTCAATCAGTACAGTTGCAGTTAAATGAATCATCCAAGAAGTTAAAATTATGCACGGATGAGAAGAATGATATTGCATTGAGGTTAGAGAAAAAAGATAAAGAGTTTGATAAGCTGTTAGAGAACTACGATGAGATTCGAGGCAGATTATACCCTGTTTCATCAGAACATGTATCAGAGGTATTTTGCCAAGAGTTTGAAAAGATTACGTCCATAATCGAGAAAACAGAATCATCCCTTTATGAGCTTTCTAAAACAGAACCATTGCCTGAAAACCATCAGTTGCTGGTTTTTCTTCAGACGAAGCAAAATAACGATATAATCAGTTTCCATGGTTGGTATTTGACATTAAAATATGCCTCATCCTTAACAGGTGTTGGAGCATTGGACATTGATTCATATACCAATTATAAGGAGCAAATTGATTACTTGCGGAGGAATGCTTTTACTCGATACTACCGTCCAATCCTTTCTTCTTTATTATTATGTATGGAGCAATATCGGGCGCAATCAGTGAATAAACAGGAATGGAATAGTGCTATTATTGATACCATTGGGGAGTTGAAAAATTTCAATATTGATGTGAACTATATTCCTACTGGAGCGAAATACGAAAGTACATCCATTGATAATATTATTATTACTGAATCAAAAAACGCCAATGCACCTGTTGGAGTTGTTGAAGAGGTTATCTCTATAGGGATTAACACCTCCGAATTGGATGTGCCTCTACAAGAAACTGAAATAATTATGAATTTATAAATAGATATTATTATGAATGCAGTCAGAAAGTTCACGGTTCTATGTTTGATGTTGCTAATAGCATCACTTACATACGCAAGTAGTTACTCAAATGACGCTTTTGTATTAGTCGATGTTTCCGGAACTATGAAGGATTCACAAACTAATACGGAAGCAAAAAGTATTATCCAAGAAATCCTGCTCGGAGAGTTCGATTATTCAAGATGGCAAACCAAAGGTTGGAATAAAAGTAATGCTAAGGATATCATTCCAACAGACGTCATATTAATTCGAGGCAGCCGATTTTGTTTGATTCCTTTTGGTAATATGGATAGAGTTCAAAACAATTCAAAGCATATCTTTCAAGAAGTAGACGGTTTCAAAAGTTTTTATTCATCTGTATATCCATCGGCTTTTAAAGATAGTTGGACTTATTTGACATTGGCCAAAGCGTATGTTGGAGCTATAGCTGTTAACGACAATATAAAGAATGCCTATGTTTTTATCTTTACAGACGGAAGACCAGAAAGCACAAATCAGCCATATAACAACTATGATTTACATCTTGTTGATGAGTTGGAACATGCTGGGAGTAACGGATTTAAAAAGATTGGTATATTAAGAAAAATTTCTAACAATTTTCATTATGACGTAGAAATATGGGAGTTTACGTCTTATTCTCCTGGGGGTATCTTAGAAGTTACAGCTTCTGATATGCAATATACAGGGACTGAAGTTGAAACAAAAGTGATTGTTAAATGTGAAACAAAAACCCTTTCTCTAAATACTGAATATAGAATTATATCTGGAAACCGGGGTACAAATAAAGGTCAATATACTGTAGAAGTAGAAGGCATTGGTGAATATACTGGAAGAAGATCTTCAAAGGTTTGGAATATAATGGACAATACTATTTTACCCACTCAGAGCATAAAGATTACTGCACCTACAGATGGGAAGCTAAAAGACAAACCTCATAAAGTTGATAATGGTCAAGAATTAACACTTCGTTGGTCAGGAGGGGCTGGTAGTGTAAACGTGTACACAAAAGATGGAAACAATTACAAATTGATACCTCAAAACAAAAGAAATGAATATTATACGCAAACGATAAGCGGCACTACCGCAAAATTGACTTTCTCTGAAAGTGCAGACTATAAGATTGAAGTTCGCGGAGCTAATGGCGGCAGTGATGCAATGTTTCTGAGCGTTACACCTCCAATTCTTCCCATTTTACTTAAGCTATTATTAGTAATAGGACTAATAGTAGGAGGTGTATATGCTTATAATAAGTTCTTCCGACCTGGCCCAAGGCATAATTCTGGCGAGGATAATGGTTGGGAAGGAAATAACAGTTCAAGGCAGACAAATTCTCATGCAAGTTCTGGTAATGACGATTGGTAATACATATAAAACATAAATATTATGACAGATTCCATTTTCTTCCATCCCCTAACGTGGGACAATGACATGTATCTCGTATATGGTGCATGGGCGTTAATTCTTTTTTTGTCGTTCTGGCTTGTGCGCTTCATACATAAGCTTGCGCGTAGGTCAAGCATGAAGTACAAAAGCGGTAATTATTATCTCTGTAGAGATATTTTCATGAGACTAAATGGCTTTGAGTACTTATTAGTACTGTGTGTGTTGTTCGCCTGTTATATGGGATACTGGGCTTACAAGGTTTCTCCTTCAAGTGCAGATTGGGGACTATGGCAAACATATATGGTAGTTTTACCTCAAATAGTTCTCTTAATCCTAATGATTGTGCTATTCTTCTGGCGATATATCAATTTCCGTAAACCCTATATTAAATAAAAGTTATGGCAAGACCTACAATACTTATTGGCATCGGTTCTGGCGGTCTCCGTTCTATTGAGGCTGCATGGAAACTCTCACAAGAAATACCGGCTTCAGTTAGTGCTGACCAGCGTCCACTCGTAGAGTACATATATCTTGAAACAGATGGTTCCAACAAGGCAGTTTCAAGCGACATAGTTTCGTGTCCCCTTACTTTGTCTGATATAAATGCCTCCAAACATGCAGTAGTACAAGACCCAAGTGCTACATCTTCGTGGGTAATCAATCAGAACTTCTCTGATAATGTCATGAATGGAGCTGGAGGCTCACCGGTTGTTGGACGAATGACTATTTGGGATAAAAACAATCGTACACGATTTGAAAACAGCCTAAACCATGCGGTTGGTAAATTGAACACACACTCATTGGAAACGCCTTTAATCTACATCGTTGGCTCATTTGGAGGTGGTACAGGCTCTGGTACATTCTTAGATATAGCCTACATTGTAAGAGATGTACTTTCAAATCAGGTGGAAGTTCAGGGCTTGTTTATGATTCCAAATACAGGAATAACTGATAGAGTGATTTACAGCAATACAGTATGCTGTATCAAGGAGTTGGAATATTACAATGATGAGAACCACGAGTTCCCGTTTAAGTGGAATGCAAATCCACCGAAAGGATATGAAAGACAGAACACTCCTTTTGATTTGGTTCAGATAATTTCAGCCGCATACAATAACACGCTTGCAACTGTGACGTACTCTCAACTTCATGAGGAGGCTGGATTGTTCTTGTACTTGAATATGCTTGGACTTTATGATGTCCGTCGTAAATCCCTGGTTGATGCTTCTGGCAATATTATTGTGTCAAAATATACCACATACGGACTGGCTGCACTCCATTATCCAGAAAATGAAATTAAGGAAATCGTAGGTAATAAATTTGCCTCAGAACTGTTGGGCAATATTGTTGATGATCAACATTATTTCGACAAGGACACTAATACAACTAAGCCCATTGATACTTCTATCACAGCTATCCGTAACAAGGTTATGAGAAGTTTTGATAGCAGATTTACCGAAATCCTACACAAGTGGTGTGATACAATAGAAATCGTAGAGGGTACCAGCACTTTACCCGTAGAGATGCATATAGAGAATCTCTCGAAGATGCTTGCTTCTGGTAATAGTTCTTACGATGAGAAAAGAAAAACATTGTATTCATTCTTCAAAGTCGGTGGAGAATACTATAGGCAATTGCGTAATCAATGTAATGCAAGTGCATTAGATTCTTTAATTGCATTAGTAACATCAGAAGTAAGCGAGGCATTAAGAGAATATCAAAACATCAATGTCGCGATCCATGCACTGGACGCAGTTGAAGTATCAATAGAAAAGATAATCTCTTTCTGGGAGGCCAATGGCTACTTAAAGGATCCTGAAACTTGGAACACGCTATTGAAGAAGGGAATCGTCAATGACATCCTACCGATGCCTACTACATTTAAGATGCAATTTGAATCGGTAACTGTTTATCAAGACCGAATCAGGTATCAATTGCTTTATGGCTTAGCAATGCACCTTTTCTCTGAGTCATTAGAGAAAGTGCTGAAAGCAATTAAAGGTGAAATTGACAGGACGGGTAACCGTATAATAGTTAATGACACACAGGGTAATCGACTCCCGTCCAAATACCAGCTCAATTTATGGAAAGAGATTATTTCTAATGTAAAATCCAACCCCAATCCTTCTTATTACTCATGTACACAAATCGTTGAAGGATTAATGGCAAAATTGAGCAACACCTCTAATGGTAATATTGAGTATCTATTCCCTGAAGGAACTTTAGAAGCTACAATAAGGCAGATTGAAGGTAAATATGTAACTGATCATAATGCAGAAAGGACAATTGTTGATGTTACAGGGAATGATGATTTATATCAGTTCTTGCTTAACCTCAAACAAAATGTTGGATTAGCACAATATGAATCGGAGATAGATTTATACCGAAAAGTCACTCAAGGGTATATAGACAATCTGGATACGGGTACATTCTCCGTAGCAGATGCCATAAAAGATGGTCAACAACTAAACCGAATTAACTTGATTGTTGACAGGGCAAGGATACCACACCTGCCTATCAATCCTACTGGTAGGAATGCTCAGTTCC
>Ga0326513_10003407_pt1 | contig 11548 bp, 2 predicted proteins | sample 2_2465_0518_D_FD_203654 | JGI IMG/M metagenome (GOLD analysis project Ga0326513, IMG submission 203654) | Bovine rumen microbial communities from UC Davis, California, United States - 2_2465_0518 | ecosystem: Host-associated > Mammals > Digestive system > Stomach > Rumen | place: USA: California... | reverse complement strand
TTCTTCAGTTTCCAACAAGCAGTAATGCACAAAGATGGGTCAGCTCTTGCCGACCTTGGGACATTTATGGAGGGATATGCAGAATGAAGAAATTTGAATTTCATTGCGGTGGAGGCCGTGGAGCTTGGGAATGCGATGTGACCGTATCGCTCAACGAAGATGAGGAAACCTCCCTGAGAGAATATGCACAGGATCATGAAATGCTGGATTGGGACAACCCTGACAAGAAGATTTGGTTCAAAGTCATGAAAGAGCTTGAAGAGCAATGCGATGATGATGCGGACTTTGACGATGTTGTTGTTTGGGCCCCATACGGGTTAAAAAAATGATTTGTTCAAAGTGTTCCGGGATCGTCCCGGACGGGTCTTCCTTCTGCAACCATTGTGGGAAGCGGCTGGTCCCGGCTCCCCGGACGGCGCATAAAAGCCGTGGGAACGGACAGGGATGCGCTTTCAAATCTCCGAATGGACGGTCATGGACCGCTCAGGCCGTGGTCGGCTATCACGCCTCGGAGAAAGAAGGCCATCAGCCGATTCCGATCAAAAGAAAAAAGAGCGGCTTCCCTACCAAAGCCGCCGCCCTCGCATACGTTCCGATCCTCTTTGCCGGAGGAATTGAGAAGCCAACATCTTCTCCTCGCCTGTCAGAATATTGGAAGACCTTCAGCGAGAACAGGATGCTCTCCCTGTCAAAGTCGAAGCAGACCGCCTACAAGATCGCATGGGAGAAGCTGAAACGGATCAAGGACATCCATGTGGATGCGCTCACCGTCCAACTCCTTCAGGATACGGTAAACAATGCCGCCGAAACCTATTACCCTCGCCGGGATTGCAAAGCTCTCCTCTCTGCCCTCTTCAAACTCGCCGCAGCGGACGGTTTCGCCAACAAAGACCTACCATCCATGATCGAGCTTCCGTCCCTTGAAGAAACGGAACGGGAGCCGTTCACACAGGCAGAACAGGAGGCGCTTTGGAAATCGCTGGAAAACGGCGAAAAGATCGCCGCAATCCCTCTTGTAATGATTTACACGGGAATGATGCCGGGAGAGCTACAAAGCCTCAAAAAAGGCCAAATAGATCTATCTACGCAGCAGATTATCGGAGCCGGTATGAAAACCAAGGTCAGGAAGAAGACTCCGATCACGATCCCGGATTGTCTTGTCCCCGTAATGGAGGATTTGATGGAGAATGCCCAGCCGTCCGGCTATATTCTCCCACGAGGGAAAAAGGAATTCTATGACCGGTATTATGCAGCCCTCGATGCTGCCGGATGCCGCCGTTTATCTCCCTATTCCTGCCGCCATACTACCGCCACCGCCCTCGCCGTCACGGAGAACATCGCTCCGCAGACGATCAGGAAGCTGATGCGATGGTCCACCACGAAGATGCTGGACCGCTACGCTCACCCGGATCAATCTGATGCGCTGGCGGCAGCGAATAAGCTGAAGGCTATTACCACCAAACTACCGCCGCCGGACGCTGGAAGCCTTGAAAAATAAGGATTCTTGCCGCCCCTGCTAAGGGAGTAGAACGGGGTAACCGTTGCGAGGGTTCAAATCCCTCCTTCTCCGCTGAAAGCCTTGTGATTCAACGATCACAGGGTTTTTTTGTGCTTTCCAATCGTCCTCCGTTATTTGCCGTTATCTCTCGCTATTACCCCCGTTACTACCGCCATTCCCCTTCGCCAAAAATGAAAAAAGACCCCGGATTTCTCCGGGGCCGTGATACCGATTGGTATCAGATTTCTTCGTCTTCGATGATGGCCTTGTTCATATCATCCAGCCACTTCTCAAAGTCAGCATAGGTGAAGAGTCCTGTGTCTTCCAGCGTACCTTCGATGTCATACATTGTAGCGAAATCGTTCCGCTGGTAGGCTTTGATGTAGTCTTCCTTGAATGCGTTGCCAACAGCCGTCTTCACGGAGGACTTCTTCACGCCCAGCTCACCCAGCCGTTCGATACAGACATCAAGGGCATCAAAATCGCCCATCTGTACTGCCTGTACCGCCTCGGCCTTCCAGCCGTCCTTGGTCTCATCGGCAACGGTCTTCTTGGACCGGTTGATGATGCCCTGTACGGGGTTTGTCTGAGTATTCAGCACCCAGCCATCCATCTTCCTGCCTACCGCAGCATTGTTCGCCGTCTGCGTGGCAAAGGTCCACACATCGGAAACCATCTTGGCACGGTCCTGATCAGCAGCAGACTTGAAGTAGTCCGTGTTCATCAGTTCGGTCAGAAGGTTCTTTGCCGTCTGCCCACGCTGGATCGTGACCGCATCATACTGCTCAGCTTCAAGAGCCGTTCCGCTGACAGCCTTGTTTGGCAGCTTCGGAATCAGGTTGGACCGTGTACTGTCATCCACTTCGGTGGAGTTGTACAACCGTTCCAGCTCGTCCAGCACCGGGTCTTCCTTCACGGAAGAGATATAGCCGGGAGAGAGGAAGTTTTCAAAGATTTTCTCAATCGTACTGCTCTCATCGGCTTCACCCCATGCGTTCCGGTAAGCAATGTTCTGCTGGCTGAGTCCGGGAATCTTGTTCTGAGTCTGCTCAATGGCATATCTGAACGTTCCCATCAGGCCGCCGCCTTCTCCGGACTTCACAAAAGACTTCCGGCGAACAGGATCAATCGTCCGGGCAGTAGCTCCAAGAAGTGACGGGATGTAGCTCGTCACATAGTTGGAAGCAATCTTGCCGCCGATCTGCGTGATCGTGTTCGTGTCATCGTACTGTGAGGTTTGGAACAGCGTATTCACGCCGTCCAGCATGGAGAGGTTGAACACCGGCTCTGCCATCGCACCAAGGTCATTGATGAGGTTTTCAATGTTGAAATCGCCTCGTTCACCGTTGAGCTGGTCGAAGATGGCTGCACCAACGAAGAACGGCATCGACATAGGCGCTGCCCAATCCATCGTGTAGGTGACATCCTGTCCAAACAGATTGACCTTGAAAGAGTATTCCTGACCACCACGAAGCTCATCAAACTTATCGTCATCGTCATCCATTCCAGCAGAGGCAATGCCCATGCTGGCAAGCAGAGCGCCAACCGCCATGATTGCGGAACCGGTCAAACCGGAACACAGATGGTCGATGAACTGATTCGGAGAAATCGCCTTGTCCGGCATAACTGAGAGCTTGCCGTTCTTGGCATCCATGTACTGCTTCAGGTGGACCGCATCAGCCGTAAGAGTCTTCATGATTCCAACGGGAGAATACTCGATGCCTCTCCGCAGAATGTTCGCCGGGGTCTTCTTGAACGGAAGAACCGCATCCACAAGGAATCCGGCTACGCCACCTTCACGGCTTACTTTGTTCAGGGTCTGAGCCAGCTTGTTGGCATCACGGTAGGTTGCCTTCTGTGCTTCCTGCACGGCATAGGCACGGCCTTTTTCAAGCAATGCCGGATTGTTCCGCATCTGTTCTGCGGTGTACCCGTTGGCTTGCATCCAGCCGCCAAGCGCTCTCGTGTAATGGCCCTTCAGGAAGAACCAATCCTCAAACTCCAGCGCATTGCCGTTTGCATCCACCAGCTTCTGCATGAATCCCTTGAAGGGTTTAACTTCACGCCGCACAGCGTTGCCTTCGTTCCACCGGGAATCGCCGGTCAGCTCATCCTTCATGGCGATGGCATCCTGCTTTGCGAAGTCACGGATCGACTTGTCTACGGCAACCCGTAGGGTCTTTGTCCGTTCACCCTTCTCAAGTCCAAGCTCTGCAACAGCGCCCAGCTTGTTCTTGATGCTCACGGCAGGAATAAACAGAGCGTTACCGATGACATTTCGCACATGGGTTCTCGGATTGCCCAGCATGGCAAGCATACGGAACGCACGGGCCTTATCCTTCCAATTGGCAGGAATCTGTGCGGCAAGCTCTTCAGCCGCCCTCTTCTGCACCTTCCGGAAGTCACCTTCGTTACTCGCTGCCGAAGCCGCCATATACATCCAATCGGAGAACTTCAGGTCAATCTTCCTGCCCTTCGCTGCAAGCTCGTCCTGTGTGTTCTGAAGCATCTTCCGAAGGGTTTCCACCCGTCCTGCCGGTGTCATCAGCCGGAAGAGCTTACGGGCCTGTAAAGCACGGCCCAAGTCAGTACCTTGCCGGTTGTAAGCATCAGCAAGCGCAGCCTGAGCGATGGCATCCTTTTTCGCTACCGCAAGACCCATCGTGGCAATCATCCGGGCCTGTCCATCTGCGGACCGGTAATCGAAGTCTTCCATTGCGATCTTCTGAATGGATTCAGCTAAGCCATCAGACTCATTGCTGTTCTTATTGCTCCGAATCCATTGGATCGCCCGGTTGATCTGAGCTTCGTTCGTGTCCGGGATGTAGCCGCTGTTGTCCTTCAGGAACTGCCGGACAGAAGCATCCAGCTCATCGCTGCGCTGGGCGGTTTGGGAACCAAACTGCCGCTGGGCATTGCCTTCGGACGGGAGAGTTGCGGAAGGATTCTCGCCTTCAAGCGGAGCCGTCAGGTAGTGACGAATCTGCTGATCGAGGACTTCGTTGGATGGGAGGCTATACCGGATGTCTTCGTTCTGATCGTTGAAGCGTTCAGACAGGGGGATTACGTTGCCGTTGTCATCGTAGGTGACGGTATCCGCAGATTTAAGTTGATCAGCGTTGAAGAACACATAATCATCCCCATACGCATTGACAACTCCGGGGTCCATCACATTCCGAATAATAACGGATGTATAGCCGTTATCCTTGGCCCATTTCACAATAGAATCGGTAGAATAATAGCCTTCTCCGATAATGGGAGCCTTAATACCCGTCCAAAATGATTTTTCTGCATCAATTTCCAACGGATTATCTCCCGGAAAACCATATAATGTATAACTTCCACGCCGTTCTTCTTGCTCAATCACCCGTTCCAAATCTTCTCTGCTTACAACCTGATCTGTTGCCGTGTAAATAAAATTGTCATTCGATCTTAAAAGCGGCTTGTACGAATACTCCAAATCAATAATCCCATCGCCATGATCAAATCCACGGAACAACAGATTGTAATATCCGCTTCCGTCATTTTTCAGCCGTTCCATTTCACTATCATTGTTGTTAAAATATTCACGAATCCGATCTCTTGCATCAACCAAATTCATGTCAATAATATCGTGTTGTGTAGAATAGCTGCTTCGATATGCTTCACGGTAAGACAAATCATCATTAAATAGGAATTCGTCTTCACCAAGAATATTGTTGAAAGCCTGTACTACATTCCAAAAATCATAGTCAATTTCACTTGGCGGCGAATAGTCTTGGCTATCTTCCATTGCTTCATTTTCCATTTCAGCAAGCGCACGATATTTCTCAAGTTCTTTCTGCCGAATTTCATTTTCCTTTTCTTCAGACAACCGTTCCACATCAGAATTGAGAACATTCTTTGCGTTTCTAATGATCGTTTCATCGGTCCCGTCATCAGGGATGAACTTGCTGCTTGCAGAGCGATCATATCCGAAATCGGAATAACCACGAGCAACAGACGGATTGCTTGTTGTCCAAATGGCTCCAAGACCCCAACCAGCTCTGCTTGTATCAAAAACAGTAAAGCCAAAGCCGTTTTTTGTCCCATGATACAATTTGATTGGCCTACCACGCTCGTTTGTAAACGCACCGGATTCAGCAGCTTTTTGACGGACATAAGCGGCAGCTTCATCCATCTCTCCACGCTCAACGGCTGCGAGATACGGGGCATCAGCCGGAAGCGAATACCGGATATCATCGTTCGACTTCTTGAAGCGCTTACCAAGCGGAATTGCATTGCCTTCATCATCGTAGGTTACAGGATCAGCCGACTTGATCTGAGAAGGATCGAAGATCGCATACTGCGGACCGTCCTTGATGGAGTTGTAACCCAGCCATTTGAAGATTTCATCCGTTGTGGTTCCGTTCTTCTCAGCGGCCTCATCGATGTAGTCCATCACCTTGTAACCCTTCTGAAGCTGACCAATGACATGTTTCTTATGGATATCGTCATAGTCTTGCTGGACGAACGGGGCAAAGTATTTGTCATACACCTTCTCGGCCTTCTGCTTGGAAAGGCCATCATGGATATTGAACATCTTGCCGGGTTTCACATACACTTCCATCCGGTTCTTGCCATATGAATCAGAATCATATTCGCTTCCAGCCGGGGAAGAGATATAGAAGGCATTGCCCAGCGTTTTCCCACGCTCACCGGTCTGCTTTGACTTGTCAAACACGGTGAATCTGCCGTTTGTACGGTGGATTCCTTTGAGCGTGTACCCAGCCTTCTTCGCCGCTTCATCAGCAAGCTCTCCGGCCTTGGCAATGTCTCCGTTATTGATGGCTGTGTCATACTCGGCATTGAGCTGTTTCCGGCTCTTGACTTCCTGTTTGAATTCCTGTACTTGCTCTTCGGAACGCCAAGACTTCGGAAGGCTGAGGCCAAGATAATCAAGCAGCTCATCGTTTGACATGCTGGCGATGTGCTCAGCAACGGCCTTCTCAACCTCGTCCATGTCAATCTCTATATCGGAGAGAGAATGCCGGATATCTACCGTTTCACCGGTTTCAGCATCAATCGCCATCCGGCTCTGCTGGGTCTGAACAGGCTCCTCGGAGCTGGTGTCAGCGGTCTGATCCATCAACGGAATGTTGGCAGAAGCACCGAAAGCATTTCTCGCAGAATACGCCTGATAGATTTCAGCGCCTTCTCTTGCGATACGCTTATTCCGTGCATCGTCTGATTCCTTCTTTGGATTCCTTGCAAGGCGTTCCCTTGTCAGTTTTTCCTGCCGTTGCCTCTTGTATTTCAAGAATTCAGCGAATGCTGCGGCAGCCGGTTCGGCGGTTGGGAGATCGTTGTTGCTCTTCATCGGAATGAACGGGCCATCCGTTCCGTCTGCCCTCTTCGGCATCTGACGGCCCAACTTATGTTCGTTCATTACCCGTTCCGCTTGCTGCATGTTCACATTCGGCGTGACTTCGGTCTGCCTTGATCCCTTTACTTCCGTTCTTGTCCCGTCTTCTTTGGTCCGACCATACCCATCGTTTTCATACATCTTGAAATCGATGAGGGTCTTCCAATAGCCTTCACGGATCGCTCTGCTCCGCTTGTCATTTCCTTCCGGGAGGCTGAATGATCCATCTCCGTTGTCAACAAGGAACTGATAGAACTTCGGAAGTCTCTTGGATTCAGCGCACATCTGAAGGTACTTACGAGCATTCCATTCGCCGGACTCGTCAAAATTCCAATACTGATTCGCACCGACAGGCTCAAAGTTGGACAGTTTCTCGCCGGTACGCTCTTTGTGTTTTGTAAAGGATTCTGATTTATATCCGTCCATATACTCGATTGTGAACTGTCCGTTTCCTTCATCGATGACTTTATAACCCGGATACTTCTCTCCGTTCTTGGCGATCCAATTGTCAACCGCCTTCTGCCCCTTGCCTTTTTCCTTGACAATATTCGCTTCGAGAATATACTGCTCGTTCTGCGTAGCCGTATAATCCTTATAGCTGTTCAGGACAGGGATGCGTGACAACTCACCATGACTCCATCCGCTCTTATGGAACGGAATAATGAAGTCAATCCGTGGATCTCCCATAGCAGCAATGATATGTTCATCATTGATACCGACAAGTATTGTACCGACATTCTTGCTATACCGATCACGGAGCCGCATGGCTTGTTCAAAATTCATGCCTTCGACATCATCGAAAACAAGATTGCCGTCCGCATCAATGCCGGTCCCTTTGCCGATCAGCGAAAGGTTGATCTTGATGCCGGTATCGCCAAATACCCAAGCGAAATTCGGAACCTTGGTATACGCCTGTGAAGTCAGGCGAACGGCAGCCATGTCATATACCGCTTGGATCATGTCCAGCAGATGCGGAGTCTCAAAATCGCTGAAACTCTGAATGCGAAGACCACCGATGTCCTTTACCTTTTGAATGTCCGAATCCGACAGTTTCCGGATATCGCCGTTGTATTCGGTGCGAAGCTGGACCACCTTCGGATTTGCGCTGCCCTTGGCATTCATCGCATCAATAAACGCTTGGCGAGTCTCCGGGGCATACTTTGGGCTTCCCGGCTCATTCATCTCAGAAAGGCCATCGCTCGTTGTGAGATCAGCCAAGGTAGGCATCGGCTCACCTTTAATTCCCCTGAAGGAATCAAGCCATTCCTGCGCATACTTGTCCAGCCACCGTCTGCGGCTCTCCACATAGCAGATGCCGCACGGAGTTTCGTAACCCATCTCACGCATGATGTTTACCAAGTCGATCAGATCGTCCGGCATCAGCGCTTCGTTTGGCATCATCTTCTGAATCGCATTAAACGTTCCTTGATACAGGAGCCGTTTCGCACACAGGGTGGAAGCATCAAGGGTGAAGTAGTAATCTTGGTTCTTCTTCAGGAAAACCTGATCCTTGTCTGCTTCAAAGTCAAGCCGTGTCCTGTCGGCAGCAATCATGGCAGCAATACCACGAGCATTCTTCAAATACTCTTTTACCTGATCATAGGTGAAAAGGTTGTTACCGTCATCGTCTTTCTGATTCAGAAGCGCCCGTACAACTCTCGTTTGCTCATCGTCAGTAAATGTGCTCAGACTATACTTTGGATCGGAGCTGACATACACCGTGCCACCGGGAAGCTCGGTTGCAATCTCATTGCCCTGTTCATCAGTAACAAGAGCGCTGGTATTCAGGGAATGCATCACATTGGTGTTGGCAGCAGCCGTAATTTCATTAGCAAATTCGATTGGATCACTTGATGTACTATTCTCTGCCGCAGTAATCGCTTTGCGGATTTGGTCAGCAGTAAGTTTCACACCACGGTTCAGCCGCCAACCCCATCCATGACTATCCTTGTAAGGGATCATGCCGATTGTACGAAGAGCAGCATTTTGCGCTTCAGACGGCATTGTGTTGAATCTTACAGTAGGATTGTCGGAGAATTGGCTTTTCCTGATTTCGTATTCAGCGTGATTGCTCTTGTCCGCTTTACGGTTTTGCGCTTTGGTATTGGTAGATGCCGTCCTTTCCTTCAGCGCAGCATTCAGCATGTCAACTGCCGCCTGAGCCTGAGTCAGCGCCGGGTCATTGAATCCAGCCATCTTCCGGATGAAGCTCTTGATAGCATTCATGATCCGCTTGGCAACGTTCGGTTCTTCAGTAACCAGCCGATTAACCAACTCGGTATTCACGCCGCCGTTTTCTCCGCTGCGGAACAGGCTTCCCATCAGGTCAGCAACAGTTTCATGAAGCGCATACTCATTGGTATGAGTCGCACCAAGCGTACTGTCATACAGAGCCTTGTGCGCAAGCACATCAACCACGGCGGTTGCCGTTACATCGCCACGATTACCGCTGTTCGCTGCCTGAAGGACGGCATCATAGGTAACGCCCTGCCCATACTTGATCTGAAGAAGCGTATCAGCCAGCGCCTTGTAATTGCCGCTCTTCTCGGCAAGGTGTACCAGCTCGTGAGGCAGGACCGCATAGATGATATCGGACATCGTAGAGTTGCGGTCAACCACAATCTCGCCGGTGTTGATATCCACATACGCATTCGATCTCGGTTTCTTGCCACCTTCCGTTGTGTCGGCAACACGAATCTTCGTGCCGAATTTGTTGGAGAGGTTCTTCACAAACTGCGCACGGTCAAGGATCGCTTCGGCAGAGGTCTGCTGCTTCATGTAGTCGATCCGCTGGGCAATATTCTCCTTCTGCTCTTCTGTCGCATTCGGATAATACTTCTCAACGAAGTCTTCCGTCTGAAGCGTAGTGATATTCTGGGCCATCTGCGCAGCTCGTTCAGATTCAACTCTCGCCTGTGCATCGGCCTGAGCCTGAGCGTTTTCTTCGGCTTCCTGCTGGGCAACCGTATTCTCTGCCTGTTGCCGCATGTAGGCCGTGGTTGTCTCAATGGTCTTCCGGTTCTCATCCTCGACCTTCCGCTGGTCCTTCCGTGCCTTGTCCAGCTTCTGCGCATATTCCTGCGCAACGGCAGCGGCAGAGGTCATCTTCGCCAGCGCACCGGTCATCTGATTGCCATCATTGATCGGATCAGCGGCAACGGCAGCAGCGGCATCGGAAACGCCATTCCGGGCAGCATCCAGCTCATTGTTCTTCTGCTCGGCTTCCTGCTCGGCAGCTCTCGTAGCTTCATGGGCAGCATCGACCTTCGCCTGCGCTTCAATCGCCGGTTCAGCAAGTCCGGTAGCCATCAGCCGCTTGAACTCTTCGTTCACACGGGCATCATGGATTCCAGCAGCAACGCTCTGTGCCACGGAAGGGTTCTGCATATCAGCACCAACCGCCGCCGCAATCTGCTGGGCCATCTGCGTAATGCCAAGACCGTTGGCGGCTCCATTTGCGAGAATGTCAGCGCATTGCCCGTTACCAAGAGCAGCAAGCTGAAGGCCGGTGGACAAGGTGTTGATGTCGATATTGTTCTGCATACCAGCAACCATCATACCCTGAACCATACCGATATTCAGCTTTGCGGCAGCGGCCTGTGCCATAATGCTGTTCCCGGTGTTAATTGCGGAAGCAATCGCCGCCTTCTGTGTGGTAGCATCTGCATCAACAGCGCTTTCAAGGTTAATAATTCCGGTCTCGTAGGCATCCATCGTCTGTGCAGGAGAACTCTGCGTAGTTTGCGGAGTCTCTGCCGGTCTTTCAACACGGACAGGCTGCTCCTGTTGGGCGGCTTCATGCTCCAGCCGGATATCCCGGATGCTCTTGGAGTTGTAAAGCCGTACTTGCGGCTGGAGGCCGTTGTTATAGGCTCTCGCTTCTTTGGCGTACCCATAATATGTGGTCAGTGTGTTGCCAGCCATAGAGACCACATCAGCGCCGGGAGAGAAGAAGGAGATGATGGCAGTATGCAGAACACCGTCAACCTCTGCCTGATGGACGAGTGCTTCGGCCTGTTCAGGAGTCAGCGTATCGTCTTCCGCAAGGGCCTTCTTGACAGCCTCGTCATGCTGGGTCTTGTAGTCCGGGTTGTTGATGTACTTTACCCAATAGTCAGCGGCGTTCTCGATCAGATCGTTCGCAGACTCACCAACCACTTCGGACAGGGCGTTCGGAATGTAGTTTTTGAGGAAGGTGGTAATACCTTGCTTCGTGAGCAGCAGTTTTCCAGCTTCCTCAATATGACCAAACTCAATGCCTTCGGTCCATGATTCAGCAATCAGCGTGGAGGCAAAGATAATCGCCTGTTGCGTTGGGTCTGCTCCACGATCAATTGCGCTTTCCAGCGCATCAGAAGCCGCAGACAGGGCAATGGGAGTTGCAGAGATAACGCTGTTGATGAAGTCGGCAACCTTACCCTCTGCCGCAAGATGAGGCATCAGTTTGCCCCATGTGAGAGCATTCATCAGGCTGTTGCCACGGTTATACATGATCTCGTACAGACCGGACAGGGCCTGTCCAAGAGTGGTATCCTCACCATAGATATTCTTGATCTCGGTGACATTCGCATTGTGCATACTCTGCGAAATGTGGCTGCTCTGTTTGGCTGCGCTCATTTCTGCTTCATCAGCACCAAGGGCAACACCGGCAGTATACGCAGCGCCAG
>Ga0326513_10003406_pt1 | contig 11548 bp, 10 predicted proteins | sample 2_2465_0518_D_FD_203654 | JGI IMG/M metagenome (GOLD analysis project Ga0326513, IMG submission 203654) | Bovine rumen microbial communities from UC Davis, California, United States - 2_2465_0518 | ecosystem: Host-associated > Mammals > Digestive system > Stomach > Rumen | place: USA... | reverse complement strand
GAGACGATCACGCGCCCGACAGGCAAGCTGAAAGAAGCGGTAACCTACGCCCTCAACCAGAAGGAATACCTCTGTGCTTTCGTCCATCACGGCGAGATTGAGATCAGCAACAACCAGGTCGAGAACACAATCCGTCCGTTTGTGGTCGGGCGCAAAGGCTGGTTGTTTTCAGATACGCCTGATGGCGCAGAAGCGACCGCTATCGTCTATTCTCTGATGGAGACGGCAAAAGTCAATCATCTCCGCCTGGAGGATTATATCGAATACCTGCTGACCGTCATGCCGGAGCGCTTGGCTGATGATCCGGACGCCGATATTGATGATCTTCTGCCTTGGACTGACGGAATCCAGAAGCGATTCGCTATGTTCGGAACGGGGGCTTAAAAAGCGCTTACAAATCAAGGAATAGAAAGCGAATTCTGACCCCTTCATCCGGCTGCCAGATGGAGGGGCTTCCTCGTTCAGCCGAATCGTTACGGTTCTATAGAAAGGAATCTGGTCAAATATGGAACACATCCTTACACGCGTCGCCCTCGACCATGATCTTCCCGTTTCAACTGTCCGAGCGGAAATGCAGTCCGCAATCCACGAGGGCTTCATGAACCCGAATGGCCATATGCGCGAGGTCTTCGGCGACCGTGAACCAACCGTAGAAGAGATGATCGCATATCTCGCCGCCAAGCTGGAGGAGGTGGAGTTTGAGGATTAGAAATCGTTCCTACCCCCTCGCCCGAACACACTATCTACAAGGAGGTCTCCGCCATGAATCGCAAGTTCTCTTTCCGGATCATATCTCTGATCCTGCTGCTCGCCCTGCTCGGCACAGGTGCATCCGCAGCCACGCTCCCCAGCCTGTTGAAGTATGCCAAGAGTCAGGGTTTTACTGTCAAGGTAAAGTCTTCCGCAGTCACCAAAGCAACCCTGGAATACGCAGAATACGCCAAGAAGAAAGACACTCTCACATGGACCGACGGCAAGAAAAAGAGCTATGTCATCTCCGCCACGCCGACGTCGGAAAAGGCCAAGCTCCTCGACCTGTATGTGTATATGCTCAGCAAATACACCAAGTGGAAGGCCTGCTCGTTCAAGGTCGACAAGGTGATCATCTACGGCTATAACGTAAAGAAGGCGAAAACGGTCTACAAGACCTTGGCATCGTACAGGAAGGTCGTGAAGAAACACGTTGTTGAATTCAAGGGCTCACATACATACGTTCTGAACACCAGCACAAAGAAATTCCACTATCCCGGTTGTAACGACGTCGGCAAAATGAATCCTGAGAACAAGGAAGTCGTTACCGCAGACCGCAATGAAATAATCAGGGCAGGGTATTCACCTTGCGGGCATTGTAATCCCTAACCCCACCCCCCCGTGTGAGCATCTCACACGGGTTTTGCTTTGCCTCGAGAAGCTGCCATCATCACTCTCGAACTTGCCATCCACCAGCAATCTCATTTGACCTGGTTGTGGCCGCCGTCCTTTCCTGCCTCCCGAGGATAACCACGGCGCTACCGTTGAATGGATCAGTATTTGCTGATCAGGCTGTCCCAATATAAGCCACCCGTGTGAGCATCTCAATGTCCACACGGGTGGCTTATCTTATCCTTGGATCAGCGCAATCACCTCATCAATGCTCTTCCCGCTGGCGCTGATTGCGTCCAGCAACTTTGCCTTCTGCTCCTCTTCATGCGCCTCTGCTGCGGCCGCTTCAGCAGCTTCGCGGGATTTGATCAGTTCCTTCAATTCCGCCCTTTTCGCTTTCATCTGCTCAGTAAGTGTAGCGATCTCGGATTCAGTTGCTGCGATCTGCTCGTTCAGCTGGTCAAGAGAAAGTGCGGTTTCAGTCTTCGGTTTATTCTTTGATCCCTTCGGACGCGGCATGGACGGTACCTCCTCTGTGCATTTTTATTCTCCAATATTCCCTGTTAATATCGGAGTTCTTGTCATCAATTATACAGGATAAATATTGAACTCGTCAACAGGGAAATATATCTCTATAGACATGAAATAAACAGATTTGTCAGAGCGTAATTGATCGCCATTTCTATTTTGTAAATATAGGTCTCACGCATGAAAATTATTAAATATATCTGGAGGATAGAGCTTCAATATGTCTCTCCGACTGTAAAAAATGCGGACTTATCATAACGTTTTCTATCTATATAATTTCAATTCCTTTGCCTTACTATACCACACTTCACCATGTTTGAAAATATAGAAAAATCCTGTAGACACGCCGCCGGACCTGTGGTATGATGTTTCCGTCAGGCAACGATAAACACAGCGAAATGGTGATGGGCAGATGACTGAAGCAGAAAAACGAGTCCTTGCTCTACAAATCATGCAGCAGGAGCAAGCCCGGCTCGCCTCCCACTCCCCTCTCGATTCAGCCCATACCAATCTGTCAGCCTCACTCCGCCGCTCTGAAGCACGCCGACAAGCATATGCCGCATTGGAGCAACAGGGCCACACCTGGCAGGATTTAAACAGCGCCTACAGCGATGGGTATTCACAGGGCAAACGGGACATGATTACCTTCCACCTGACGTTCTTCTATTGTTCGCTCGCCATAGCGCTACACGAGGTTTTCAGCTTGTCTCCGTCTGCGATCAAGACGTTCATTGGAAAGGTTGAGTCCATGATGAACGATGAGAATGGACGCGATGACCTGCTGCAGCGCTGCCTCCAGGCCACCGGCATCGACACCACTTATGCTGATATAGCTGCCGCGCCGGATAAGTCTACACGGAAAGATCGGCAGGCTATAGACAGGATGATAAAGACAGGCATCACCGCCCGCGACATTGAGCGGGAAAGGGAGAGTGGTTATTACTATGGTCGGAACAGCGGATTCTACCTCAGCGCAGGGTATGCGGGGGTGGCACTGCTCCTATCCTCCCCATGCCCAGGTGCTCCGGTTTCATCGGATGCAGCAGATGTGATAGGTGGTCTCCAACATGATGAAATAGTTGCTTTCCTGGACCATATAGATGAGATAAGTGCTGAAGAAATCAGTGTGGCAGACATCTTGGAAAGGGCTAAGAAGGAGGCCGGGATTGACGCATCAGCGGTTGCGACAGAAGCAAGCTATAAATTCTGAGGAAGCCTGCCCTTTCGCTCGTCTTGACATCGAGGAGGGTATTTTGATAGGCTGTTCGCCTTGGCCTTCCACGGTTAAGCCAGGACATCTGGAAAGGCCGTGGCCACGTCCGGGGCCGCGTAGGCACAGCCCTGAATCATTTCCGAGAAAGCCATCTTCTGTTCATACATTTCTGGTATTTTGATGGTATACTATCTCCGCAACAAATACAACGGAGGCCATCATGTTCAAACACACCTTTACCCTCGCCATCGTTGCAGCTTTGATACTATCCCCTGCGAATACCATCGCAGAAGAAATCCGTGACTATGATATGCCAATAGCCGTTGATATTCCGCTTGAGCAGTCAGCCGAGGCGGAAACACTCGCTGTGGACGAGTTGGCTGACTCCCCTGCTGTAGACGTCCCCGCCACCGCAGATGCAGACAATCTCGACGCTGACCACGAGGCGCTCCTCCAAGCCCAGAAGCGCCTCATTACCCTCGGCTATCTGAAAAGTGTCGCCGATGGTATCTATGGTCCGATGACGGAGACGGCCATAAGCTCCTTTCAGGAGTCGAATAGTCTCTCCGCTACCGGTCATCTTGATCAGGAAACGTTCTCCCTCCTGAATCAGCTCGTTGCCGACACCTCTTCTACCGTTGAAATTCAGCAGCGGCTTATTGAGCTTGGTTATCTTCAAGGAACTGCCGATGGTAAATGGGGTCCTCGCTCTACCGCCGCCATGAAGAGTTTTCAAGAAGTCAATAACCTGTCGGTGACCGGAACGATTGATGATGCGTCCCGCTCCGTCATCTTCTCCGACGATGCGATTGCCCTGCCCGCTGGGCTGGCGGTGGGGTCCAAGGGAGATGAAGTGGTTGCGCTCCAGCAGAAGCTGATCCAATTTGGATTTCTCAACGGAAAGGCGGACGGAGCCTACGGAAACCAAACCTCCAAGGCCGTCAAAGCATTCCAAGAGCATCTGGTGAACCAGGGCTACAACCTCTCCACTGACGGCACGGCCTCGCCTGTAACCATTTTCTATTTGAACCAGCCTGTCTTGACCACCTACATATCCGACGTTTCTCTCGGCTCAACGGGCTCTGAGGCCAAGCGTGTGGAGACCAGATTAGCTTCGCTCGGCTATATGGATGCCACGCCGGATGAAGAATTTGACGAGTATGCCGTGGAAGCGCTGGAACTGTTTCAGGGAAAAGCCGCCCTTTCAATTACTGGCGTGGCCGACCGCATCACATCTGACCAGCTCTTCTCTTCCACCGCCCCGGCTGCGGATCGCTGCGTGCTGCATGAGATTGCTAAGGGTGATAAGGGCATGGTTGTTTCCTATGTACAGCAAGCGCTCTTCACCGGCGGCATGGCTGCGATTATGCCGAATGGCAAGTACGGAAGCGATGAGGAAGATGCGATCGCACGGCTATATGAATATGCGCAGGAAGTCGCACCCTCCGCTGCTTCTTTGTTCTCAGATTCCACCCATCTTACCAAGGAAGCCGTTACTGTGCTTCTTGATGATATGCTCAGGCCAAACGGCGCAGATACTACCGCAGAGAAGACGCGCATACAGCGCCGCTTGCATTCCCTTTATTACCTCAGCAAGTATGACATCGATGGGAAATTCGGCGGGGGTACGGCAACTGCTTTGCAGTCCTTCCAAGCTACAAATGGCCTGCCGGAAACGGGAAAGGCTGATGACGTCACGCTGTCCCTGCTCTTCTCGAACGATGCCGTCGCCAAGCGCCTCACCTACCGCGTAGAAGTGTTGATCGACAGTCAGACGGTCACAGTATATGAGCTGAATGGAGACGAATACGAGCAAGTCCAACAATTCTCCTGCTCGACGGGACTCGGCAATTCCACGCCTCGCGGCATTTTCCTCGATGGTTACCCTGCCAATCGCTGGCATTATTTTAAGAAGTTTGATTGCTGGGCTCAGTATTCGTATGAAATAGAAGGAAACATCATGTTCCATTCGGTGCTTTATAGCGAGAAGGACACCAGCACATTGAGGAAAGGTTCCGTCTATGCGCTGGGCAGTCCTGCATCCCACGGCTGCATCAGGCTATCTGTGAAGAACGCCAAGTGGTTATTTGAACATTGCAAGAGGGGCACAGTGGTAATTTTGATTAGCTGAAGCACCCTCTTAAGTGCTACTTTTCGGTACAAAGGAATGGTAGCAATCCTTCTGACTCCAACAGGTTCCCTACATCAGCAAACAGTTGTCCTGTGCTATTTGCAGCATGGCCCAGAATCGAGGGTGCCACTGGGTTGCCGGTTCGAGTTTGGGCCATTACAGAGTAGCATTATTGCCCCCCAGTGCCCTTACATAGGTACTGGGGGTTTTATTTATATAACCCACATCTTGCATCCTTTTTTGAACTCATATTATTAATCCTTGGTTAACACTGTTCTGATAGTATTGTTTTGGGATGTGATACCTAACGCCACTAAAGAAAGGAGCGCGATATGAGTATACTTCAAGAATTATTATCCGAATGCATCCGTTCACCAGAACAATTGCGCGCCCCACTGCACCTGACCGACCACGAAGTATCCGAACTCATCCATATCGCTGATCAATATCCCATTTGCATCCCGCCTTATTATCTGAATCTGATCAGCTCCGACTGGAAACACGACCCCATCCGAAGGCTCTGCATCCCGGATCCCATGGAATCCTCCACCGATGGCCACAAGGACACCAGCGGAGAAGGCGGCAATACTGTTGTCACGGGCATGCAGCACAAGTACCGTCAAACAGCTCTGATCCTGACCACCAACCAATGCTCCATGTACTGCCGCCACTGCTTTCGCAAGCGCATGGTCGGCAGCAACGCCGATGAGATTGCGACTCATCTTGGTGAGATGGTGGATTACGTTTTGATGCACCCTGAAATCGACAACGTACTTCTCTCAGGCGGCGACGCCCTGATCAATGAGAATGAACGGCTGCGCCAATACCTCGAAGCCTTTTCAAAGATCGATAATCTCCACTATATCCGAATCGGAACCAGAGTGCCCGTAGTTCTCCCCCGGCGCATCCTGTGGGATATGGAACTGCTCGAAATACTGAGAGAATACAACCGACGCAAGCAGATCATCATCGTCACTCATTTTAACCACCCTAACGAGATTACTGACGATGCCCGCAATGCGGTCCATGCATTGATACAGGCCGGCTGCCCTGTCCGCAACCAAACTGTGCTACTTAAAGGCATCAATGATAATAGTGCGATTTTAGCCGAACTCATGAACGGCCTCACGTCAGCCGGTGTTCTTCCTTACTATGTGTTCCAGTGTCGTCCGGCAATGGGTGTCATGAATCAATTCCAGGTGCCGCTGTTAGAAGGTAAGCGCCTTGTTGACGAAGCGAAATCCGGCATGAACGGACAGGCCAAGCAGTTCCGCTACGTGATGTCCCACGTCACTGGGAAAATTGAGATCCTGGGGCGTCCATCCGGTGAAGCGATGCTGTTCAAGTATCATCAGGCGAAGAATGAGAGAGATACCTCACGATTCTTCACCGTCAACCTTGCGGAGGATCAGTGCTGGCTGCCAAATGATATAGGGTGATATTGGTCCAAGTCTTCTATGGAATCAGAATCCAAATTTATCTATTATTTTGATAGGACTCATAAATTCTGTATAGCTTGAATAGCCATTGACGCTTCTGTGACTCTTCATATGCTATACTTCCCCCGTAATCAAGAAAACGACCGCGGCTCCAATGCCGCGCTTAGCAGGAGGCAATAACGATGACTGAGCACAATATTGAGAATATCAAAGAAGAGCAGCAGATGTAGCTCACCGAAACTGAACTGGAAAAAGTCGCCGGCGGGCGTATGCCATGGGATGTTCCAAGACCCCGCCCCCGTATTCGCCGCAAACCTGAAGAGAAAAAAGACGACGATGATATACCGGTAACCACGTAAAAAACTATGCGAGCTTCTCCCGACTAATGCAGTGGTCACGGTTTGAGGGAGAAGAAGGCTAAGTGTTGAGCGAAACCGTGTTTCCCCCGCTGAATGATCGCAAGGTTCAGCGGGGGCTTTTCATTGCCACAGCGCCACCTGACGCTGTGATTTACTTTTTCCCCCATCCCGGAAACTCTGCCGCCATGGCCTCGCAGTGCCAGGTGTAGCTGTCGCTGTTCTTCAGTTCTGCGGAAGCTGCCGCCTTGTCGGGGAGCAAGAGCACACCCAGTACGCGCAGAGACAAAGGTCGAAGCTGGTAGCGAGTACTGACGCAGGAGCCACGTTGTCCAGCGATTCATGGGGATGAAATGAATTATGAAAGAATAACCTTGTTTTTGGGCGGAACATCTAGTATAATGAATAGGAATAATAAAGTGAGGAGAAAAAGCCATGAAGAAAATGATTGCTATGCTGTTGTGTCTGGCGATGTTGCTGACCGCTTTCGACTGTGTTGGCGTTTTTGCCGAGGCGAGCGACCAGAAGGTCGGAGTGACCGACCAGATATTTGAGCCCGCATTGCCCGGCGTCAACTTCGGTCCCCAGTCCGAAGAAGTTGAAAAGGCATTGATCGTAGAGGCCGAAAAGCTGCCCGACAAGCTTGACCTGAGGGATTTTGAAGGCAAGAATTACGTGACCCCCGTCAAGAACCAGAGTCCCTACGGCAGCTGCTGGACATTCGGCATCACCGCTGCGGCGGAGATTTCTTTCCTGCACGACAACGGCTTAGGCGTTCCGGCAGGGGAGGTCAACGATCTGGTGAATTTTTCCGAGAAGTACATCAGCTGGTTCGTGCGCCATCCCATCACCGAGGAAGAGGTGCAAACCGGGCATGTTCGCGCGTCACAGGTCGGCGAGGGCTATGACCCCGGCGAGGCGGAGAAGACTGACATCAACACCGTCTACAACATCGGCGGAAGCGCGACCTACGGCACCAGCTTTTTCGCGGGTGGCTTCGGCCCGCAGCCCGAGCTGGAGGAGATCGACGGGTGGCAGCCCTACGCCTACCGCGGCAAAAACGGCTGGCGGCTGAACGACACCGACGAATCCGAGGAAGCTGCCGCGGCGCGCAGGGAATATTATAAGAACGACTTCCAGAATCAAATGATGTTTAAGGCCTTTCAACAGGGAGGCCTTATCCCCGAGGACACGAATTATGAGGACTGGTGCTTCAATTCCGAAATGAGCCTTTATCACGAATCCTTCGGCAAATCGGAATACGCGCCCTATGACGACTGGTCCATCCCGCTGACCGCCCAATATCTCAACCCCGGCGTCGTTCTGAGCTTTAAGAACAGCTACAACCTGCCCTCTCCCACTGAAACGAACGATTTTGGCATCTGGACGGGGTACAACGAGGCGGGCACCGCCGCCATCAAGGCGGAGCTTGCCCGGGGGCACGGCGTCTCCATCGGTTACTGGGCGGATCAAAGCCAACCCGGTGATACAATCGGCGATCAAGGCTATATGAACACGACTACCTGGGCCCAATACTATGACGGCATGGAATACGCGAATCATCAGGTCACGATCGTCGGCTACGACGACAACTATCCCAAGGAGAACTTCACCCGAACCGTGAACGGAAAGGTCGTGGAGAACAGCACACCCCCAGCGGACGGTGCGTGGATTGTGAAGAACAGCTGGGGCGCGCTGACCGAGGCAGACAAGGCGACGGCCAGGGTGAACAAATACGGCCAAACCGTCTATGAGAGCCCAAACGCCAGCGCCTGGGGCATCGACGACACAGGGTATTTCTATCTTTCCTACTACGACCACAGCATCAACACACCGATCAGCTTTGAATTCTATCCTTTGCTCGAAACAAAGTACGCTGAGATCAATTACGACCAGTACGATTTGATGCTGTCGGGCGGCTATGAAAAGAAAACCAGCGACAGTGAGATCATGTCGGCAAATGTGTATGAAGCCGAAGAGGACGAGTACCTGTTCCAGATTTCCGCCATGACCATCGCGCCCCAGACCACCGTGCGCTATGCGGTTTACAAGGACATAGAGGACGGCAATCCCACCTCGGGCACCTTGTTGGAGGAGGGCGAGACCTTCCAGGAGTGGGCCGGATACCAGCGCATCGACTTAAAAGAAGATTATCTTTTGAACAAGGGCGAGAAATACGCCGTGGTCATCACCCAGTCCTATGATACCGACGATGGCAAGACTTACGCGGTACCCTATCCTCAGAACGCCAACACAGCTGCGATGTTCGAGATGGACGGCGTGACCATCAAGAGTGCGCTTAACCCTGGTGAGAGCTATATTTTCATCGATGGCGAATGGAAGGACTTCTACAACTTTAAGGATGAAATCATCAGTTCCATGGCGGCAGACCTCGCTTCGTTAGGTGAAGAGACCGACGGGGAGACCGACGAAGAGGCGCTCAATATGCTTATGGCATTAATTGGAAACATCAGCATGGACGATATCACCCTTGATAACTTCCCTATCAAGGCGTATCTTGTGTCTGTCGAAACCTATAACGAGGCCAAAGCGGACTGATACCACCGCGCCCGAAAGTGGGCGGGCGGCAAAGACCGCTTCCGAGGCAACGATTGTGACGCAGGCCGTCCCTGGAACCACCACAACGGAGGAAACCATACTGTCGCGGTACATCAAGGCTGGCGAAGAAATTCAGCAAAAACCCCTTCTCCGACATCAGAGAAGGGGCAATCTATATCATCAGTCCTTCAGATTCGTCACCTCATCCCCCACATACCACCCAGAATACCACGCAAACCACCAGTGTTCCCACTATCATCGCCAGAAAGGAAATCAACCACTTCCCGCCTTTGTTGAAGCCGTAAAAATCTTCCCAGCGCCTCTCTTCTGGCGCATACACGACCTTATAGAGATATACCGCCCCATAGAGCAACACCGGCACAACTCCTGTCAAAGCGGTGTTCAAAAGCATCTTCTGTTTTTCTATCAAGCAGAACGACAGGATCGCCAGTAGCGGACCTATCAAATGCATGTAGAGGTTTTCGCCACGCAACAGATCCCCATATCCACCCTGGGATGGGCCCAGGAACAGAAACACAGTTAATATGGTTACAGTCACGGACACGGTTCCCAGATATTTCAGAAAAATCGTCGCCGGTGTAACCCTGTCAAACGCCTGGCAAATTGCCATGTACAATGCGGTGATTGCGCAAAAAACGTTAGAGAGAACCGTGAAATACCGAAATGCTTTCAGTCCTCTCTGAATCTGCCATGCTCCGTCTTTTCTGAAAAATGAAACCACAATGATAAACGTGGTTAAAAACATTACAGCATTGATGATAACAGAAGCAGTTTTCATTCCACAGCGTCCTTCAGAGCTTTCGCCGCTTTGAAAGCAGGCACCTTCTTTGCGGCGATCTCCACCTTCTCCCCCGTCCGTGGGTTGTGGCCGATCCGAGCAGCGTGTTGTTTCACCTCGAAGGTACCCAGAGAAGGGATGGCCACCTTGCCTTCGGCTTTCAGCGCCTCGGTGATAGTAGAGGTTAACGCATCCAGCGCAGCCGCAGCATCCTTCTTGCTAAGGTTGGTCTTCTCCGCGATCTTGTTTACCAGTTCAGGTTTTGTCATGTGTCTCTTCTCCCTTCCAAATATTGTATGAATGCTCACCAAATCGGTATTATTAGGCGCTTCTCCGCCTCATCCACCACAGCATGATCAATGCCGCGATTGCCACAGTCAGATACAGCGGCAGGTTGCTGTGATCGCCGGTATCCACCCCGTCGCGAACGGTCAGAGTGACCTCCCGGCTGATGATTTGCGTGCCTGCGGAATCCGTCACCACGCAGCGGAAACGGCAGCCGTCCCACTTCTTTTCGATGTTTTCGCGGCTCAGGTTCGGCCCGGTGAAGCCGGGGAGGTCGACCCATTCGCCTGTCTCGGGGTTGTAGACCTGCCACTGGTAGGCATAGGGCTTGACGCCGCCGGCAACCTCCACCGTAAAGGACACGTCCTCGCCCTCCTGGGCGGTAACGTCCTCGGGCTGTTTGGTGAAGCGCAGCGGGTCCACACCGTTCAGGTACACGGTGAATTCGTTGTTGGCCCAGGCGTTCTCCTCGTTGTCCACGGCCCAGATCACCACCCGGGCGCGGTCGTGCGTCGAGGGATCGTCCACCAGGGCGCTGACGGGCAGGGTGAAGGTCTGGGTGCGGCGGGTGGATGTCGCCTGCTGGTAATAGGGCAGGTTCAGGTAGTAGGGCTCGTCGCTGCCGTCCACGTACACCGCACAGACCAGCTTCAAAGCGTCGCCGGTGGCGGCGTGGTTCTTCACCGAAATGCTGAGCCAGTCCTGGCCGTCCCAGCGGGTGTAGACCCGGTGATTCACGTCGATGTCCTGGACGTGGACCATGAGGTCCACCTCGTCGCCCGCTTCCACTTCATTGGCGAACAGGCCGGATTTGATGGCGTTGGCCACGACGCTGTTGGACACCGTGGGCATTTGCAGCTCCATCATGCCGGTCTC
>Ga0326513_10003405_pt1 | contig 11552 bp, 19 predicted proteins | sample 2_2465_0518_D_FD_203654 | JGI IMG/M metagenome (GOLD analysis project Ga0326513, IMG submission 203654) | Bovine rumen microbial communities from UC Davis, California, United States - 2_2465_0518 | ecosystem: Host-associated > Mammals > Digestive system > Stomach > Rumen | place: USA... | reverse complement strand
AATCCCGACACGCAATTTCTTTTGTTGTGTGTGTGTGTGTCTGCTATATCTTAAATAACAGTTCTGCGATTCTATAACTAACACCCAAATTGGGTGCTAAAAGGATGTGAAAAGATGGTAAGGTTCGCAGTACCGTCATTGACGGCAGAAGCGCAAAAGATGCGCAGATCGTTATTTCTGCGCAAGTTCCCTGATGGGAAAACACCACTAACCCCCGAAGTTTTAGTAACCCTTCAGCAAATAGACGGACTGACAGAAGTTTACGATGCCGTCATTCGTGCAGAAGATCGCAGCGTCTTAGGGATTGCCAAACTTCTGACACATGATGATAACATCATGTCATGCAATCTTGATTATTGCTACATTGCAAGAAGGTTGGAAGAACTGTTTAAGTTAGGACTTCTGACACGCACCAAGATTGACCGTCACTGGATTTATTCCCCCGCGGGGGCTGAAGATGGCAGCGCAGAACAGATTGCTTAACTGCCTTGACCAGAAACATAGCATCGACATTATCATGGCTCTTGGGGCAGCGCAGCGCGCCCGCAGAAGGGCGATAATGTCCGATGTGGTCAGTCATTCGGAAAACGGTAAAAGATGCCGTCAGAAAAGACTGCATGAGTTAATCGACTACGGACTTATTCGGATAATCCCCGAATGGAAACACCCGCACAACATCAAACCCCTTGAATTAACCCCGCTTGGATGGAACGTTTACGCTGCGATCAGCAGATGTATTCAGTTATCGGAAGTGATATGATGATGTGTTCAACCACCGCTTATGAACAACTGGCTAAAAAAACACACAACATGAAATGGAAAACCGCAGTAGTCTGCGGATTGACTTATGATGAACTGGAATCATGGATGATGATTCACGGATTCAGGACGGACACCCCAAAATCCACCATTCACCGCTGGATTAATGTATGGCGCAACATAAACTGGATTTTTGAGTTCAGGGACGAACACGGAAAGCGCAGTTTTATCTGGTTTAACGTGCCGGTGGAAACCGCACGCAATGCTAACCAGCAAGCCAATAAAAAGAAACTAAACCCGATGTATAACCCCCAAACCGGGGAAATCATCGAATCAATGTTTATGGGGGTGCTTGACCAATGAAGCTGCGGCTGATGGGCACGGAACCCGAATGTCAGCAGATCGTTTCAGTCCTTCTTGAAACGGTGCCCCGCGAATACATCCGTTCTGTTTCTGAATGGTATAGAAACAACCGCCAGACTTATTCTAATGAAGGGCGCGTTTACATCGACATTGACCTACCGCCCGCAGTCACACTGACTAAAAGAAGGGGTGCCTGATGGCCAAGTTCAGATGCCCCTTCTGTTATCAGTATCGGGCAAAAACAGTGACCACTGCCAATGGCATAATGTGCTTCAGGTGCGCACGCTGGATGGGGGTTATCGAATGAATCCCCCAACCCCGAAGTGCCCGATCTGCGGCAGATCGTGCAGAACCCTTGTGCCCCCAGTCAATTTTGAAGATTCGATTAAATCCACACGCACAACCCTATTCTACTGCCCCGCAGACCTATACTTAAACGAAGTCCGCGAAACCGTTTATCAAAACACTTTTGAAAGGGGGTTAGACCACGACTGATTTTTTCAGGCATCTAAATTATGAAAATGGATCTATTAGCGTAAGCATCGGATGCCCTTTCGATAATGGATTGGCAGAATTTTTAAGCAGATGCACTGAAGAATACGCAGAAGAATTTTGCAAGCGCGGTTGTGACCACAACTGTTATTGGGAAATGATCGCAGAAAACAAGAAAACATACAACCATAGAATAAACATTTTAGACACGCAAAAAAGGATGGATGATTACTTATGACTGCCAATGAAAGTACATGGGTTACTTACATAATCCAAAAAAGACTGGCCGTTATGGGCACCCAATTTGACAGATGCCCCTTCTGCGGTTCCAAGATCTATAAGTTCCAAGCAATCTTGGGTGATGATTTCGTCACTGATGTTGAAATTGTCCAAGTTTCAGATATTGAAATCAGTTCAGACTGTCTGGATGATAAGACTGCTGCAATCGTGGTTCATGGAATGGCCGATAATGGCGAACTTGAACAATACGAAGATTTACCAGATTCATACCTGATAAAATCGCCATGTGGATGTGTCATGTCCGCACCCAACATTCCCGATCTTGTGGAAAAGTGGAATAACCGCGAATGGTGATAAAATGAGCAAGACCAGCAGATATGTCAATTGCGATGAACGCGCAGAATCCATGCTTGAATCAATCCACGCATACGCTGCTAAACATGGCATCGAACTTGGGATTATCGAAGGGAAGTATTACGGTTCTGAAGATTCAGCCGTCATGGTTTCAGCTTCACCGGCAATGCAGCGCAACCCATACGAAGCAATGGAACATTACCGCGCAATCGGTCAGATAATCGCATCATTGGCCGATTTAAACATTCAGGCCATAGATGATGCTATTGTCAGGGCTATGTCTGAAGATACGAAATTTGCATCTTTTGAATCGGCAGAAGAATTTATTGATATGGCAAAAAGGCATCAGCGCGTGCTTCTTAGGGTGAAGGACTGCGCGCAGATCATTCACGATGTTTGCGATAAGGTGATTCAGGAATGACTTTGACACGCTGCCAGATTTTACGGTCTTATGACTGTTTGCCATACATTATGGTTAATCGGGATTCACCAAGAACACAAAGAATGACGGATCTAAAAAGATGGACGCGCCCGCAGATTTTCTTTTCAATTGATTTTCAACAGTATAAGGTTCGATGTGATATTATGACACCTTCTGAAGAAATGGCCAAAATACTTGGAATCGTCCAAGCCAGCCCTAATGGAATAACCACCAGTGGTGTTATGACTGCTTGTTATGGTGAAGTTCCATCATATAGAATATCCGTGGTCAGGTCTAAGATCTATGCGAAGCTTGAACACTTGGAAAAGGACGGCCAGATAATAAGGTTCATTAATAGCAGTCAAGGCAATGTATGGATGGCAGTAATATGAAGTTCCCATATTCATGCAGTTGTGGATGTTCGATGTTCAAAATCAGAACATCCACCTATAACGACTATCTCATAGTCCAGTTGGAATGTGTCGGATGCGGAAAGAAGATCCAGATTAATCATGGGGCGATTGAATCATGAACTGGTTATTTTGTCCGTATTGCGGGTGTGGTGCATGGCTAATCCATATGCCGGAATTATCGTTTATGTGTGTGGACTGCGGCAGAAGCGTTACACCCGATAAATTACCCGAACAGAAGAATTAAGCGGCTCAAAAGCCGTTCTAAAACACTGTTTAAAACCCTTAAACGGTTTAATAGGGGGGATTATCCCCCCTTTAAGGTTTTATTAATCCCTTGTTACGAAGCGAACCGCGAAGATCAGCAACGATGCGATCATAAGAACCGGGATAACCGCAATCATGGCGATTTCGCCAGCATCAAGATGATTAGACAGTTCCGCAGTAACGGAGTAGGGAACAATGAAGAAATTATAAGTCGCGCTGGCAGTTGTTCCGGAAATTGTGTAGTCAAAGGTAATACTACTAATGACATACAAATCAATATAACCTTCCACGGCAACCTTATTTATCTCCAGATTGCTGATAACTTCTTCGCTTTCTCCGAGAATATCAACAGTAATGCCATCATTGACGTTCCCAGAGATCTGGAAAAGCTTACTGGAGGTAAGACCCATTGCATAAAGTTCCGAATCACCCTTAACATAGGGTGTCTCGGTGGGTTTTTTCATAATGTCCGAAGTCGCATCAGGCATTATAACGTAAATGTATTCGTAGGTGACGGTTTTAGTTGTAACCTGATCAGTAGTAGAGGTGCGAGTTAATACGGCAGTACCTCCAGATGCGACAAACTCCATTTTTTGAGTTGTGGTATCATCACCCATCCAAGTAGTTCCGTCAAAATACTGAAGGTATCCATAAGCAGTATTGGCGGAGGAGTAACGAAGCAACCAACTATCGGAAGCAACAACCGTAGTAAGAGCTTGACCATAAGCGGAATATGCATCATAGTCCTGACCGTTAATCTCCAGATGTGTAGTAGCAGACTTGTCCCAATTAAGGGTATATTCGGCATCATCATCAGCAGATAATTCAGCCATGCGATAATATCCGCCATCGTTGGTAAATGTCTTTTCAGTTGTCGATGCTTCATTGATTACCGGCACCAACAGACTACCGATCATCAATACACCGACAACCAACCCTATAATCAGACCTATAAACCGATTATCCATTTTCTAAACCCCCTTGAACTTTAAACCATTACGAAAGCTACAATAGCAGCCCCACCGCAAACCAGAATCAGCAATCCCATTTTACCCATAGATCTGCCGCCAGTCATTCCAAGAATGACTATGCAAGCAAGCGCAGTAAGGATTGCGGCAGCAGCGAACCCGCTATTATCCAGCTCAAACTGCCCCGACTGCCAAACAAGATTGGTGTGCGGTACCATCTCAAGCTTGTATGCGGTTGCAGTAACCACCCATTCACCACCGAAGGTGATAGACGGTAGATTCTGACTGGTGGTTATTTCTTCACCGTTTATGCGGATTGAATAACCCCCTTCATCAAGTGCCCACGCGCCAATATGCGCATGAAGCAGTTTAAACGAAAAGTCACCATAGTTAATGGTGCCGTTTTCATGATCTACGGTGAAAGTCAGACCGGCAATGGTCAGATAGTCACCGTAGATTCCAACCGAATTGAACATAATATCAATGGGCGAATCAGGGAAAAGACCGCCAAGATTCAGTGTATAATTCAGGGTTGAAGGGAACTGACCAGCAACAACATTGGCATTATCAACCCTAAGATGAATGTTCTGCGAACTAATCAACAAGGGCAATGTGTAGAAGTCGGAACCAGTGCGATCATACGATACCTGATTATACAACGTGGGAACCGCGCCCATTGTCGGCCATGATGCAAGGCCAGCCACGGTGATTGATTCATTGGAATATACTATCTGGCAATACTGGTAAGTACCGACAGTCTGCGGATGCTGCGAATCGGTAACAAGCATGGTGCCGGCATAACTGGTGTAGATTATGTAATTCCCGATATGCAGATTCGTATTGGACGGAAGATAAGCGTATATCGTCACCGAATTATTGACCTGATTATTAGTCCAGTTGTAAATGGTATTGACTGCGGGAAGTGTCCAACCCGCTGCGGGATCTGCATAAGTACCAGCCAATGATGTATGACGAACTGTTACATCATAATTAGAAACAAACTTGACAGTGGGTGCGGATTCGTAGGTTGTGGTCACACCGCTAATGGTAACTTCATTACCTACAACGCTTATGGAAAGGGGCGCAAGCGTACCAACATTATTGACAATAACCGCCCCATTGGAAACTGAAGCTTCATATGCACCAAAAGAGCTTGGAACGGACACCCCATGATAAGCAGCAATATTGGATGTATTTTCAATCTGCATAAACCATGAAAACACATTAGAATAATTGACCGCAATATCACCAGTCATGGTGAATTGATAAGTTCCATCCCCGGACGGCCAGATAGTTATATCACCAGTTGAGCTTGGAAGATTGGGGTTAATCACCGCAGTTGCATAAGCAGTGTGCGCATCATTCCAATATTTAACCGTCATTGAAGTATTAAAGACCGCATGAATCTGGAACCCATCGTAACCGCTATAATCGACTGCGGACGGATATTCTGAAGGATCATTGGTTATTGCCGTTCTGGATGTTATAGCGACAGAATCATGAGTTGTATCTAAAGTGTCACTGACTATTGAATAGATCGGAAGCGGGGAATAGGTGGATGTTTGGGTTACATACTGCGGAACCGCCAGCGAACCCCCACTAATCAAGGTTGAATTGTTGGTGGTACCCTTATATGATCCATAATACGGTGTTTCGTGATTCAGAAGAAGATCATTGATTTTGGTTTGTGTTGTTGTTTCCCACGCATAAGTTTCTTCTTCATCAATGGATAGAATATATCCAAGTCCAATAGGAACGATGATGATTAATGTTAATCCGATTGCTGCAAGTGCTTTTGTGCTAACCATCATAACACCCTGAATCCGTTAATCAATCTCAATGTGATTAGCAGCATAGCCATTGTCATTGGCAGTCCAGTTAGCAACCAGATGATAGTGCGCGCCCAGTCGTTTTCAATTTCGGGCATATCGAATGTATAGATCTTAATGAAGGTGCTAATCATATTGCCCGCAGTAACGCTGAAGGACGAAGAACCGTCAATATCGAAGAATGAACCCGCTGCGGGGGAACTGACCGCCATTGACCAGAACCCGCGCGTCCAAGCTTCACTAAGTGTCATTCCATCTTCAATCATGTTTTGGTCAAATCTGATGGAAAGAGTAAGAATAGTACCGCCAAAATTGAAGTCATAAACGGTGGCATACCCCGATGCAGTGTTGTAATCTGCGATTATATCCATAGCTGAATAGTTAGCAATCAGGACACCCCCACCTTCAATGACCAGACCGCCAGACAACCCTTCTTGACTGTTGTAGTTATACCAGATGATTGAAAGGGAACCGTCACGCGCCCCTTCTTCAGTGCTGAAAGGCAACGTGGGATCGAACACGTAACGATAGCCGGTGAAATTCCACGAATGGGTTAGAACGTCACCATAGATGCGGCCATTGTCACCAGTCGCAGCAGCATAGGCACGCGCGAACTGGTCAGTAATCCCCGCATACCATCTATCATCGTCTGCACGATCAGGTGCCCACCACTTATAGCCGGTCAGGGTTTCATAGGTGACTTCCCTATAATCAAGGGGAACTGATGATTTCTGCATCGGATCTAATTTGACCGCTGCGGCAGTATTCAGATATTCGTAATCAGTGATTTCTTCACCGTATAACCAGCCGTCACCGTCAATATGGGTTGCAGCATCGTAACTGTCATTCCACGGTGTATAAACATGCTTCATTACCCACGGTGTTTCATTAATCATGGTCTGACCGCTAAAAGCGATTAGATCATTACGATAAGACTGGATTTCGTCATAATCATAATCACCGCCATTGTCGATAAGCAGCACCGCAAAAAGTGTGGTGCACATCAACGACATTGCCATAGCAAATATGGCGATTTTAACAAGTACCGCATCGTCACCGACTGCGGCCATTCAATCAACCACCCGCTTAAACTCACTGGCCACGATAAGCGCGCTGACCAGCACCAGTACAATCATGATGGTTTCGTTAAGGATTCCGTACGCTGCAAAGAATATTGCAATCGGGATCATAGGCACAACTGAATAAGCGGGCGAAGCACGCATATTCAGACAGATAACCGCAGCTACCGCCCATGCCATAACCAGCATGGCCAACCCCGCAAGAGTAGTGGAACCGCCAAAAAAGTAGTCGGAAATGAAGATTACAATAGAATTAAACGATAAGTCCATTCATCAACACCCCCGATTGTTTAATTTTGGTGCGCTGCTGCTCATTCCTTATTCCCGCCAATCAAGACGAATTGTGCAAAGGAAAGCATCATGAGCAGCAGCGTAGGTAGGATTTCGTCAGTCTGCTGGAATATCTGCAGCCCGCAGATCATCCAACCAAGTGACGAAATAAAGACCACTGCGCGCGATTGAAACTTCAGCCCCAATATCAGCAGAACCCCGCTGAAAAGAAGCCCAAGCATCAAACCGTCAGTGATCATGTTCTGAAGTCACCGCTGCCGATTCAGTCCTTGGTGATCAGGCGAACACCGATCATCAGGATTCCAACAATCGTGATGACCACGACTGCACCCAGAAGTCCAGCGTACTCATTAAGAGCACCGTTGGTACCGGTGTATTCAGCAACCTGCGGCGCAAGGACGCTGCCAACCAGAATGACGGACACGGTGGCGGCAACGATGGCCGAAACAAGGACACCCATAGAGATAGCCATTATTTTTCACCTCTTCAATTTTTGTTGTTGGTATAACTGTTGATAGCGACAACCACCAGACCGATGATAGACACCACAACAACCACCCCAATCAGACTTGACCAAGTAGATCCATTTTCGTAGATCAGATGCCCGCTGGAATCGGTAGCGACAAGAGCAGACATGACATCGGAAGCAACCGGTGCAAGTAAACTGCCGATCAGGACAAGTCCGATACTAATGGCCACTATTGTAATAGCAACCATGTTGATAGATAAGCCCGATGCCATGATTTTTTTATTCAGATGTGAATATATATAAATGCCCTAAAGAGATTATCAGAATAAACCGCAATACACGTACTGTTATCTGCGGGGTGACTCACTCATGAAATATCTAATCAGGCAAGAAGCGGATAGATTCAGAATCTACACCCTGAAAAGGGGTGCAAGGCAAGTGGTCATTATCCAAGACCGCTTATATCCTACAGACGATGAACTCTTTTATCGTGATCCTAAAAACAGTGCCGCATACGCTATGTTCGACATAGACAACATACAACCGTACCGGCACGAACCGATTTATTACAATACAAGGAATCTGGCTATTCTGAATCTGTCAAGCAAGACCGCTGGCAATCGCGGCAAGAAGATTTTGCGCTTAGATCCTAACAAACTGCAACAGTATCTTGGGGCAATCGCCATTGGTGGTGCGCTTTTGTGGTGGCTTGTGGGGAATGTCTTATGAATGTATTAGTTCTGATAATTTACATCTGGATTATTGTTATCGCATGGATGATGGGCACATGGCTTATCAGATGGTATGTGAACACCAAACAAGGGAAAACACCGTACCTGAAAGAACATGACTACACCGCCAATGCTCATAATCAGATAATCGCAGTGTTCTGGCAATACCGCATCATGAAAAGATCGCTGGTCTGCAATATGAAATTGGAACTGGCCAGCGTAGCCCATGCGCCAGTAAACACCAGACACCCCACCATCAACGGTGACAATGCGCCCATCATCCGTGATGAACAAGTCATGAATCATGAAGAATACTGGACTAATGCCACTAAAGAAGAAATCAATGCGCGCGGTTACAAACCAGTTGAAAGGTTGCATGATTCTATATGGTGGGTTTTCGTGCCGCGCTACCTTCAGATAGCCGGTGCAGTCCAGTTTGAAGTTCCCGACACCATAGATCCTAAAACCGGCAAATACGTTTATCCGCAGCACACACCAAGCATTATGGCTGACCGTTTCCAATCAAAAGCATCTGACAGATTCAGGAAGATGCTAAGCAAACAAGGTGCCAGAACGCTTGACCTTCATACAATGGCAATGCTAATGATTCTGGCAATCGGTGCGATTTTCGGACTGTTCATGATGGGCATTATCTGAAGGTGAAATAATGGAAATCTTACAAACACGCGATACAATCGTTAATAAGCTGACCAGCACGCATGGCGAAGATTTGGAAATTACCGCAAATATTTCTGATGCTGGCCAGATTGATACAGTCATGGAAGGACTGGTGGCCAAGCTGATTGGGGATGATGTAGGTGTGGATGAATACGAAACCCTACTACGCATGACAGATTCATGGCACGCAAGATGCCGTGATGATCTAACCGGGGTTGGCAAGACACCTGATGTTGGATGGAAGCGGACGGACGAAATATGAAGATAACGACTGAAGGTGCGGGCGAAACCAAAAAAACCCTATTGGGGGATATGGTCATTGCCGACACCAAACTTGTTATGAATCGGGGCGGGCCTTTTGTCAGGTACCTTCTGCAAGACTTATTGCAGAAACTATGTGACAAAATGCACGATAACGTATCACATGATTATGATAATATCATTGTCATTGAAGGTGACGAAGGAAGCGGAAAATCGAATCTGGCATATGATATTTGCAAGATGTATGATCCTGATTTTGACCTTCATAAAAATCTGATCTACACAATAGATGATTTAGAATCCAGATTATCGAAGGGTGACGATAAGCAGCAGATTTTTTGGTTAGATGAATACTACGACATAGGAAACAAGCGTGACTGGAATAGTGACACTAATAAAAGATTCAATAAGCTATTGGTAAAGATGCGCAGTCGTGGATGGTCAATGATAATGTGCATCCCACTATCCACTGATTCAGATTCATATGTTCGTGAACATAGATCAAGATTCGTTCTGACTTGTGATTCAGGGGATTTTGAAAATTCACCCTATTTAGAACGCGGTTACTTCATGTTGCAGATGCGGCAAAAGACAAAACTGCGGCACGTGGGATATGGAACTTATAGCCCCATGCCCCCGGAAATAGCCGCAGAATACAACCGCTATAAGGACGAATCGCAGACACGCACCTTATCTGGCCAAGACCGCGAAACCAACGGTTCCAAGTACCGCGCGAAATATGAAAACCAATCCAAGAGATTGTCACGCGCAGTCTGGATGTTAAAAAACGCTGGGGTGCCTAAAGAAGATATTATGGCCGAACTTGGGATAAATTCGGATAACACTTATTATGATCTGGTGAAAAGGGGAAAGCAAAATGACAATATCCAATCGTCTGACAACGAAGATTGAATCAATGACCGATGCAGCCACGCTGCAAGGCCAAACTAAATTCATAACTAATGTTATGGAATGGGAACACTGCACATGGGATGAAGCGCAGAAAATCTGTCATGGCGAAACCGAACCCATACAATATGAGTATACATTGGGTTACAAACTGTCAGATCCAGTGTGGGTTTTGGGAATGACCGCACAAATTAAAAAAAAATGGCGGGAAGAAGCTATCAAAAATTTTGAAAAGACATTATGCCCTGAAGAACTGGAAATCTTCAGAAGGGATGTTATCAATAATGGATCGCTGCAAAAAGAATGGAAAAGTCAATACAAAAAGAAAAAAGGGTGACTGGATGAAGATTACACATAGCAATCTGCCCCTTAGAACAAGAGTATTGATATTACTGGCAATCTATTTTTGCGCGGGGGCATTGTTCGGAACGGTGCCGGTAAAGGAATTATGGGTTGGAATTGCAACGATCATTGCCGTATATGTCGTTTTGATATGCACCCTTATTTCATTTTTCCCAGAAATAAAAAAGAAATAATTGCGGAATTTAAAAAAATCCGCAATTAAAAAAAGAACTAATTGCGAAAAACCAGAAAAACGCAATTAAAAAAAAGGATCGGGGCAGGCAGAAAGGATGTGATGTGACTACTGCCGGAAGGTAATAGAACTGCCGCCCCAGCGGGAAACCCAAGAAAACCCGCAATAGATCATGATTCTTCTGGCTTATAAATGATGGCCGGTTTGTAATGTGGATTATCCTTTTTGTAAAATAATTTCCAAGGCCTTTATCACAATTGGGTTAAAACCATACTTAATCTCATAAATACGATGAACCAAATATCAAGTACCATTGGGCATGGCATCCCCATTACATTATAGGGGCAGGGGGGTTTGGGGGGGTGGGGGAATCCCGACACGCAATTTCTTTTGTTGTGTGTGTGTGTGTCTGCTATATCTTAAATAACAGTTCTGCGATTCTATAACTAACACCCAAATTGGGTGCTAAAAGGATGTGAAAAGATGGTAAGGTTCG
>Ga0326513_10003403_pt1 | contig 11556 bp, 5 predicted proteins | sample 2_2465_0518_D_FD_203654 | JGI IMG/M metagenome (GOLD analysis project Ga0326513, IMG submission 203654) | Bovine rumen microbial communities from UC Davis, California, United States - 2_2465_0518 | ecosystem: Host-associated > Mammals > Digestive system > Stomach > Rumen | place: USA: California... | reverse complement strand
CGAAGATCGTGAACGACATCAAGCAGTTCTTCAAAACCGGGGAAGCTCCGCAGCAGAGCCTTGTTTCCAAATTCCATTATTCGGCGGCACAGCGGGACGAGGAATACATGAAAGCGGCGGAGGCCGGGGATCTGGAGACGGCGCAGCGGATGGTGGACGAGAAAGCGGAAGAAGCCTTCAGGAACAGCAAGGCCCGGACGAAGAACGGGAAGCTGATGCGCGTATATCACGGGACGGCTGCCGACTTCAACGAATTCGATACGTCTGTAAGCGGCGGAAAGAACGGGACGGCGGAAGGCTTCGGGATTTATCTGACGGACGATGAAAGCATTCCGAAGCAGTACGGGAACCGGGTCATTTCCGGATACGCCAACATTCAGCGGCCGGCATATGCGGACCGGAAGACTTTCAAGCGGAACGAGCTGGCGAAGGTCATCAAGGAAACCTGCAGGAGGGAAGCGCAGGAATTCGTGGACGACGGAAGCTACGACAATGTCCGGGAAGCCATGCAGGACACATGGATTTCCAACTATGTTTATACGCCGGACTACAGAACGATCGACGAGGCCATCAGGGCCGTGGCGGACTCTATCCTGGAACAGAATGACAATGACTCGGACATCATCGGGGAACTGCTTCAGGGGCAGGGGATCCGTAACTACGGCCGGGCGATGGAGTTCTATCATGAGATTCTGACGCCGCTGACGGGATTCGACGGGATCTGGGCAAAGTGGACGAACAGGCAGGACGGAAGCATCGCGAACGTGCTGCTGGCGTTCGATTCCTCACAGATCAAAGAGGCGGATCCGATCACACGGGACGACGACGGGAACATCATTCCGCTGAGCGAGCGGTTCAACACGGCAAAGAAGGATATCCGGTATTCCATGAGCCAGGTATCCCAGACGGATCAGGAATACGCGGACGCCGTGGCCCGGGGAGACATGAAGCGGGCGACGGACATGCTGATGGAGAAGCTGAAGAACAGCCAGAACATTATTCCTTTCAACGCGCCGAACTGGTACGGCGGAGAACACAAGGACATTGCGCGGCTGATTAAGAACGGGACGCCGGAAGCGGTGGCCAGGGCGGCTGCGGACATGGCGAGCTTCGTCCCGGACAATGCCGTGCTGATTCCGATGCCGCCGCATGAAGGAATGGTAAAGGACGACACGGACACGAAGATTCTGGCGGAGGCCATCGGCGAGCTGACCGGGCGGCCGGTTGTGGTCGCGCTGGAGAGCGATCCGAGAGAAAGCCGGTACAAGGCGAAAGCGGAAGGCCGGAAGGGTGTCAGGGCGGAGGATATGGGATTCCGAATGGTAGAAGAACTGCCGGAAGGAACGATTCCGATCTTCATCGACAACGTGGTCGGCAGCGGGGAGACGGCAAAGGCCGCGCTGAAGGCCGCCGGCGGAGGAATCACACTGAGCTATGCCAAATCGACGCTTTCCAAGGGCATCGAAGGGCTGAAGCGGGCGACTGTGACCTACGACAAACAGGGGAATCTGATTCCGCTAAGCCAGCGGTTCGACGCATCAAAGCGGGATATCCGGTATTCCATGACCCAGGCGCTGGAGAAGCCGGTGGACAGCTTTACCGGAGAGAAGCCTTTCGAGGCACGGAAGGACGGGCTGGTGGCGGTGCACAACCTGAGCGAGCGCAGCCTGCTGGCCGATCTGAAGATGAACGGATTCCCGATGCCTTCCATCGCGGTGGTACGGAAGTCTGACCCGTGGGAAAGCTACGGTCCGATCAGCGTATTCTTCGGACGGGACACGGTGGATCCGGAATTCGGAAACGATCTGTTCGGCGGGGACGCTTTCACGCCGACGCTGGGAGCGGCGGAGGTTCATTCCGCGGACGAGGCGCTGGACGTGCTGCGGGGCAAGAAGCGGCGGGATCTGAGCTACGCCGGGGATCTGTACGGCATGATGCGGAGCTTCAAGCGTGTGCCGAGCATCGAAACGGCGCGGCAGAGGGCCTACTACTACGGCGCCGACGGCATCGAAAGCCGGGTGGCGGCGGAGGAACGGTTGGACGAGCTGGAAAAGGAAATCTGGGACAAGATCAAGCGCAACCTGGGCGAGCAGCTGAACATGACGGCCGGGGAATACCGGGACAACCACATGGAATACTACATCAGCCAGGGGATCATGGAGGCCATCGAGCAGATCGAGATACTGAACAGCGACGGGAAGATGAGCCAGCTGGAAAAGGATAAGACGCTGGAAAAAGTGATCCGGAGAAAGATGCGGGAGACCGGGCTGCCGGAATTCGAGCTGAACTGGGAAGGCGACGAATACAACGCTATCTACAACTACATCGACTATTTCAACGAACACAACGGGAGCTGGATGCAGGAGAGCAAACCGGACCGGGTGGTCGATATCGACGAGATCCGGGCGGTTCTGCTGCCGGACGACGTGAGCCAGGAGCTTCTGGAAGCGCTGCGGGCGGCCGGGATCGGCATGGACAGGATCGGATTCTACCGGAACGGGAACAAGGCGGAGCGGAGCCGGAAGATGAAGGCCATTCCGGAAACCATCGCGGGCGTTTCCTTCAGCGCGGCACAGGCCGACATGGAAGTGAACCAGTGGATGATGAGCCTGAACGAGAAGTCGCTGAACACGGTTCAGGAACGGAACCTGCTGAAGCAGTACAAGGACGCGCGGGTGGCGGTGGATCTGGCAAGGAAGGCGCTGGGAGAATACGAAAGCGAGATCCGGCGGATTGAGAAGATCGAGAACCCGACGGCCTATGACCGGGAGAAACTGCGGAAGCAGGAAGAAGGCCGGGACAAGTGGCAGAAGAAGCTGGACAAGGCCGAGGCGGATCTGGCCCGGATCACGTCCGACAAGGGGTATGCCGGCCTGATGAAGAAGCAGCAGAAGCTGATGAACGACCTGGTCAACGGCCGGACAGCGGAGGAAGTCATCGCCACAGCGGACGCCATCGCCGAGAAGATGAAGGAAGTGGACAAGGCCATCGCCCAGCGGGCGGAGGAACTGCGGAAGCTGGACGAAAAGGCGGAAGTCGCGGCCGCGAAGAGCTATTTCGCCGGGACGAACATCAAGGAGATGGCGAAGTACCTGAAGGACAACTATCAGAGCGACATCGCCGCGACGGACGTCGAGAGCCGGCTGGCCGCCATCGCGCTGAAGCTGATGAAAAACAACTTCGATTTAAACGAAGTGATGGACGACATGGACGAGCTGGCCGCGCGGATTTCCGGGAAACGGCAGGCCGACTACGAAAGCTACGCCATCGAAGAGCTGCGGGGAACCTACGCACTGAGCGAAAGCCAGATGAAGGAGCTGAAGGGACAGCACAGGACGCTGCGGGACCTGCAGAGGGAGCTGGCCGGGACGGGCATCCGTTTCCGGAAAGCCAGGCCGGGCGAAGCGACCCTGGACAACGTATACGGCCAGCTGATGGAACGGATCCCGTCGCTGGAAGACGTGAACGACAAGGATCAGGTGGACGCGATCCTGAACCTGGTACGCGCCGAGAAGCGGGGAAGCATGATGATCGACGACGCGGGGCTGATGGAAGACCTGCGGAACGAGATCATGACCTCCGTGATCGGGCTGACCGGTTCCTCCGAGGCGGAGAATGGCGGGAACAGCCAGGTTAAGGCGCTGCTGAAGAGTCTGGATGAGATCCGAAACGGCGGGCTGGACACGGCGGAGGCCATCGAGGGCGTGCGGAAACAGCTGGCGGCCATCGTGCAGGAGGCCGGGAAAGCCAGGGCAGGGGCGCAGAAGATTGAATTCGACGTGGGGGACGCCATCAAGTATTTCAACACAATCACGGAGCAGAGCGAGGCAGCCGTCTGGAGGAGCGAACGGAGCAAGCTGATCCTGCAGATGAAAGACGAGAACACCATGAACCTGCTGAAGGAGCAGGAGAAGTGGAAGCAGCGGATCGAGCGGGACAAGACGGTCCGGAAGATGATCCAGGACAATCTCCGGCTGCAGATGCAGATCACGACGAACATTGCCCGGATCCGGAAGCGCCTGGAGCAGGAGACAGACCAGAAGAACGTGCCGGAGCATCTGAAGGGGCTGGCCCGGGAGATGGTTCGCCTGATCGTAGAAAACGACCTGCGGGAATCGAGGGTCTACAAGGTTACTACAAGCTCACTTGAAAATCTGGAGCGGACACAGGAGCTGCTGAACATCTGGCGGGAGAAGGAAGGCGACTTCGACATCCATGATCTGAGCGCCTTCGCAGATCCGGACATTCAGGAAACAGCGGCGGACGCACTGGCCGACATCGAGGACGGGCTGGGCTTCCTCTACAACAGGGGAGGAAAAGACCGGGTGGCCAACCTGCAGGGGATCAAGAACGCGCTGACCCGGGTGAAGGACGGCGTGACGACCATCACCAACATCATCAAGGCCGAGAGCAGCATCATCATCGAGGGCCGCAGGGTCGCAATCGAGGACGCGGCGTACGACGTTCTGACGGACGCGGAGAAGAGCCGGTTCAAGGGCGAATACAGCGGGACGCTGGGGAAGGCGGTCGCGGCGATCCGAAAGGCCATCGTATCCGGGAATATGACGCCGGTCTACTTCTTCAAGAACCTGCGAAACGGCGGGATGGCCAGACAGTGGCGCGAATTCGAGCGGGGCGAGAACAGGAACGGCCTGGAACTGCAGAAGGCCAAGGAATTCATGGAGAAGACGGCTGCGGAGACCGGATACGGCACCTGGGATCTGGAAAAGCGGTACGAGGTCAGCCTGAGCGGATACAAGGCGAAGATGACGCTGGAGCAGATGATGGCGCTCTACGCCACCTGGAAGCGGGAACACACGCTGGGGCCGGAGATGAGCAACCATCTGATCAACGGCGGCGTCTATGTTGACGAAGGCGGAAGCAACGAAGGCGTGATCGGCCGGGCGATGAACAAGCAGCGGGCGCACAAGATGACCAAAGAGGACGCGAAGGCGCTGGCGGCGATGCTGACCGCGGAGCAGAAGGAGTACGTAGACCGGGTGGTCGGATACCTGAGCAAAGAGATGAGCGAGCTGGGGAACGAGGCGAGCCTGCGGATGTACGGCATCGAGAAGTACAAAGAGGACTACTACTTCCCGATGAAGATCTGGAACGGTATCCGGAACGCGAAGAGCGACGCGGGAGCCGGCGGGATGGACGAGAACCGGATCGCGCACCAGAGCTTCAGCAAGCGGCGGGTCAACAAGGCGAGGAACGCGCTGGTGATCGGGAACTTTACGGACACGGCGGTCGGCCATATGGTCCAGATGATCAACTACGTCACCATGGCGCCGGCGCTGGAGAACCTGAACCGGGTGCTGAACTATCAGGTGACGACCGAGAGCGGAACCAAGCAGAACGTGGAGACGGCCTTCGGGGAGAGCTACGGAGAAGAGGCCAGGAAGTACCTGCGGCAGTGGATGCAGGACCTGAACGGCGGAGTAACGCAGGATCCGCGGAAGACGCTGCGGGAAAGGGCGCTGAGTACCTTCAAGAAGAACGCGGTGGCCGGAAGCCTTTCCGTATCGCTGCAGCAGCCGCTTTCCTATATCCGGGCGGCCGTGATGGTCAATCCGAAATACCTGGTCAAGGCGCTCAGCCCGAAATACTGGAAGGGCAGTTATCAGGAGATGATCCGGAATAGCGGCGTTGCTGTGATTAAGGACATGGGCCGGTTCGACATGAGCATGGGCCAGAGCGCGAAAGACTACCTGACGCCGGACAAGAAGACCGGGAAAGGACGGGCGGCGCTGAACTGGGTGTCCGACAAGACGACAGTGCTGCCGGAGATGATGGACCGGATGACCTGGACGCGGATGTGGAGCGCCGTGAAGGCGGAAACAGCGGACAGGATGCCGGGAGTCGATCAGAACAGCGAACGGTTCATGTACGCCGTGGCGGAGCGTTTCAACGAGCTGATGCGGAGGACGCAGGTATACGATTCGACACTGGTCAAGAGCAGCAACATGCGGAGCCAGAACTACGCGATGAAGGTGCTTACCTCCTTCATGGCCGAGCCGACGCTGACGCTGAACGTGCTGAGCGACGCGGTGGCCAACGTGAAGGAAAAAGGCGGAAAGCTGATGCTGGCAAAGGCCGGCGCGGCCTTCGCGGCGAGCGCGGTGCTGCAGGCGGTGGTCAAGGGCCTGATGGGAGCGGGAAGGAACCCGGACGACAAGAAGACATGGCAGGAAAACTTCCTGAACCGGTTCGGAGCCGCGCTGCTGAGCGAGGCGAACCCCGTCAGCATGATCCCGGGATACAGCGACCTGATCGAGGTACTGAAGAACGGAGAACTGCAGGACGACGCCATGGGCGCGCTGGGGAAGATCAAGACCATCATCGACACCACCGGGAAGATGATCGGCGGGAACGGGAGAGGCGTATACCGCGATCTGGAAGACACGGCGGGCCAGCTGGCGCAGCTGTTCACCAACGTGCCGGTCAAGAACATCATGCGGGATATGCGGGCCATGTACAACACGGTCATGCCGGGGAAATACGCAGGCCGGGAGACCAGCGGGGCGGTGATTAGGTATCAGGCCAGGGACACGATCATGACGGGCGATAACCTGCTGGGCGTTATCAACACCTGGCTGGGAGAGGCCGGATACAAGGTCAATAATGAAGCCTACTACCGGCGGATTTATGAAGCCGACAGGGCCGGGGACCAGAAAGCGTCCGGGGACATGATCGAGTACCTGCTGAAAGGCAAGGGCGTGAAAGAGTCGGCCATTCAGAGCAAGCTGAGAGGGTTTGCAAAGAATGACGACGACATGGAGCTGGCGGAAAAGATCGAGGCCATGAAGGGATACGGATCCAGCGAGGCCGGGACCGTGATCGTCGAGGAGTACACAGCCGGCAAGGTCAACCGGAAAGAGGCGGAAAGGCTCTACCGGAAGGAAAAGCCGAACGCGACGGACAAGGACGTGATGGAAACATTCGATAAGGCCGAACGGAAGGCACGGGGCGAGGACGTGACAGGATACTCGAACTATACGCCGCTGCGGGAGGCCATGGACGCGAACAAGGCCGAGCAGATCCGGCAGGCCGTGAGTCGCCTGATGGACAACGGATACGAAGCCAAGGCCATCAAAACGTGGATCACGACGAACTATAAGGCCGCCTATCTGGACGCGAAGGACGGCAGCCCGGAAAAGGTAAAGATCCGGGACGCGATCGAGAAGGCGTACAAGGCGGCCGGGTTCACGGCGGAGGACGCGCGGAAGGCCATGGAAGGATGGAACAAGGACAAGAAGGGCAGCGCGAAGTAAGCCGCAGCCGGATCCGGAAGGGCAGGACGCAGCCGGCCGGGGAGGGGAAACCTTCTCCGGCTCGGTGTGTACCTGCATTTTCAGGGGCGATTCTGATACGATGAATCGGGGAGAGGAAAGGAGGAAGAGCAAACATGCTGAACATCAACACCCTGAACAGGCTGTATCTGGGCGTGCAGGGAGAAAATAAGGCCAGGACGATCAGCATCGACGTCAGCCCGTGGCTGGAGGAATATCCGAACGGGACGATTTATCTGTGGCATATCCGGAACGGGGAAGACACAGAGTATATACCGGCATACGTGGAAGTGGATACGGAACAGAAAACGCTCAAATGGAAGCCGAGCAGCCTTGACACGTTCTACGCCGGGTGCGGAACGTGCGGGATCAGCATCAGCGAAGACGACGTCATCAAAAAGACGAAGAATATTCATACCTACACCAGCGAGACCGGCAGCGTCAGCCCAGGGACGCCGCAGGGACTGGCGGACTATGAAACGCTGGACAACCTGCCGAAGATTCTGGGCGTGACGCTGAAGGGAAACAAATCGCTGGTTGATCTGGGCGTATTCGATGATGAAATGACACGGGACGACCTGCTGATCAGCGCAAAGAAAGCCGGGGAGACGTTCGCGCAGAAGGAGGATGTCAAAGAAGAAATTAAAACGCTGGCGGAGGTTGTCCTGCCAATCGTAACCATCAACGAATCCACAGGCCGGGCGGAGCAGGATATCGAAGAAGGGCAGTTCGTGATCCTGAATGACGGGCTTTATCAGGCGACGAGGGGCATCACGGCCGGGGAAGTCGTACAGGAAGGCGACCTGATCGCGCGGGCAGACGGAGCCATCAACGCCCTGCGGGCTGATCTGATCGCGGCGACACAGGAGACCAGCCAGTACCACCTGGGATTCTATCTGGACGAAAACGGGGACCTGATTCAGGACGAAGATTATTAAGGAGGAGAACATGGGAAAAGTAGCAACTGAACCGACACTGGTCGGAATCGGCCGGGACGTGGCGGCCATCCTGGAAAACCTCGGCGGCATCTCCGCACAGACGCTAGACGGGACGGTATACGGATTTCATATCGACGGGAGCGAATCCGACCCGTATTCCTGCGTAAGCTACACGGCCGGAGCGGTCGGAAAGAAGCCGGCCTACATGGACTTTTTCAACGGCGTTTTCAACTGGGGAGACTGGGGAGACGCTTTCTTCCTGCCGAGGCCTTGCATGCTGAAATACGACGGCACGGTGGACTACTATCTGGATCCGAACAACTACGGGCTGAAGGACGACGGGGAAACGCCTTCCGACGTGGCGGACACGACATACGGCGGGAACGCCATGATGGAATGGGGCCGGGACGGGAAGAAAATCTGGTACTGCATCATTCCGCGGGGAATCACCAGCGCGGACGTCTATATCGCAGATCACCGGGTTAACGGCCGCTTCCACGCCTGGCCTTTTGTGAACGCGAACGGCGAATACACAGACCATTTCTATACGCCGATCTACAACGGCAGCAACATCAGCAGCGTGCTGCGGTCCATGAGCGGGCAGGCGCCGATGAAGAGCCAGACGGCCACGACGGAAAGAACCTACGCCAGGGCGAACTATCCGAGCCTGGCCATCTGGGACACGGAAGTCTACTGTGACATCGTGCTGATCAACCTGCTGCTGATTCTGATCAGCAAGAACCTGGACTCACAGGCCGTATTCGGGAAGGGCCTGAGCGAGGACGGATCGGAATCGGCAAACAGCGGGTTCCGGACAGGCGTTCATGACACGAAGGGCCTGTTCTGGGGCACGCCGAACGGGAAGACGTCGTCCACCACATACGAAAACGCCGTCAAAATCTTCGGCATGGAAAACTGGTGGGGCTTCCAGTGGCGGAGGTTCGGCGGGCTGGTCAACGACAACGGCACGATCCGATACAAGATGACCCGGGGGACCATGGACGGGAGTATCGCGACGGACTACGTCATCAGCACGTCCAGCAGCGACTATTCCGGGAAGTACATCACCGGGCCGTCCGTTCCTTCGGCGAGCGGATCCTACATCAAGACGATGAACTGGGACGAACACCAATTCACGCCGAGGGAAGTATCCGGATCCCAGCTGACGTACTACGCGGACGGGCTTTGGACGAACAACAGCCAGGTTGACTACGCCTATCGGGGTGGCGGCTCGAGCGACGGGTCGATGTACGGCGCGTTCGCTCTGTCTCTGAACAACGCCGCGTCGTATTCGGCCTGGGCCCTCGGCGCCGCGCCTTCTTGCAAACCACTTTCATAAGGGCGGGGAGCGTGAGGGGAGGATCTCCTCCCCTCACAGAAGGCGGACAATAAAGGCTTTCCGCGGGCCATGAACCGCGGAAGGGATTCCATTGGCGGCTCGCCCGGTGTTCCTCGCGCTGTTGACGCCTATCGGGGTGGCAACTCGAACAACAGGTCGATGTACGGCGCGTTCGCTCTGAATCTGAACAACACCGCGTCGAATTCGGACTGGAACATCGGCGCCGCGCACTCTTATCAAATCCGCAGCGGATCACAAAATGCCAATGGTTTTCCTCTCCTCTTGGAGAAAATGAAGTCGATGAAAGCCCTGCAAGTAGCCAGTCGAAAGCGGGAGAGACGATAAGAAGCACAGAAACGGAAGGGGACGGACTGAGATGAAATCATACAGCCACCTTTTCGAGCAATATATCAGCAAGGAGAACTACCTGGCGGCCGTCCGGAGCGCAACAGCCCACAAGGGCGGAAAGAAGAGGAAATACCGGAAGGCCGCCTACCTGAAGGAACACAAAGAGGAGCTGATGCCGGGGATCCTGGAATACGCGGCAAACTTCCGGAACGAGGCACACACGCCGCAGAAGATTTATGACGGGATCCAGCGGAAACAGAGGACGATCACTGTTCCGAGTATGCGGGAACAGGTTGTACACCACATGATTATCAACGTGATGAAGCCGATCATGCTGAAGCAGATGTACGAACACAGCTACGGATCCATACCGGGCCGGGGAGCGACAAAGGGAAGCGGACGGAACCGGAAGGCCACGCGGGGCGGAAAGGAAGCCGTAGAGAAATTCATCCGGAAGCATCCGAGAGACTGCAAATACTGCCTGAAGATGGACATCCGGAAATACTTCGAGAGCGTGCCACGGGCAAAGCTGACGGCCATGCTGCGGAGGATCATCCGGGACGAGCAGTTCATGAAGGTGCTGGAAACACTGGTGGAATTCGACGGAGCGGAAAGAGGAATTCCGATCGGGTTCTACACCAGCCAATGGTTCGCGAACTTCTACCTGACGGGGCTGGACCATTACATTAAGGAGAAACTGGGAGCCAGGGGATACTTCCGCTACATGGACGATATGGTGGTTTTCGGAGGGAATAAGCGAAAACTGCACAGGATCCGGGAGGCTGTGGAACGGTATCTGAACGAGGAGCTGGGACTGGAACTGAATCCAAAATGGCAGGTGTTCCTTTTTCACTGGATCGGAAAGGACGGGAAAGAGCATGGACGATTTCTGGATTTCATGGGTTTTCGCTTTTATCGGAACAAGACCACCCTGAGGCGGGCGCTCATGCTCAAGGCCACCAGGAAAGCCAGACGAATCGCAAAGAAGGACCGGAAGACTGTGTACGACTGCCGGCAGATGCTGTCCTATAAAGGGTGGATCAGCGCGGCGAATGTATACGGCATGTACAGAAAACGGATCAAGCCGTACGTATCCTTCCGGAGCCTGAGACTGTACGAAAGCAAATGCTGCCGGAAGGCGGCAGAGGAAGAAAGGAGAAAAAGCGCATGATTTGGCACAAGAACGCGAACGGAAACCCGGAGAAGCCGGCGGAGCTGGATACGAACAGCAGCAAGATCTACAACTACATCCGGAAGGACTTCGAACATATTCCGGCAGAAGGGAGCGTATCCGAACACTGGGAGTGGATGGAAGCCAAAATCCGGAAGGAAGACTGGGAGCTGTTCGAGGAAGTTATGGACCATGGGACGGCGCTGGACGACGTATACGCCGCGCTGACGGAGCTGGCCGAGCTGATCGAGGAAGGAGAATAAAAATGGTCAAGATTTACGTAAGACGCATCAGGGCCGGAGAAATGACGCTGGAAGAAGTGCCACTGAGATGGCGGGAAGCCGTCAGGAAGGCCCTGGAAGATGAATGACATCCGGTTCAGCGAGATGGACGACGAAGAGCTGATTCTGGCCATGCACGGCGCGGCAAACGAGCTGGAGGCACGGCTGATGGGGCTGAAGATGGCTG
>Ga0326513_10003402_pt1 | contig 11558 bp, 20 predicted proteins | sample 2_2465_0518_D_FD_203654 | JGI IMG/M metagenome (GOLD analysis project Ga0326513, IMG submission 203654) | Bovine rumen microbial communities from UC Davis, California, United States - 2_2465_0518 | ecosystem: Host-associated > Mammals > Digestive system > Stomach > Rumen | place: USA... | reverse complement strand
AAATTCTTCCATCTTTTTAATCTTTGTCTTAATGGAGCCCACGCATATTCGAAAGCGTTTATAGCGTGGTCATCATAATCTTCACGGACTCTGCCTTCCTTAGTTCTTCTAGCATTTTTAATTTCACGAATAAGATTTTCACAGTTCTTGCTTGGCATTAATAAACCATAGCTCATGAGGAAGTCCTCGAAATATACTCTGCTGATAATTGGTATTTTAGTACATGCGATAAATTGAACACTGAGTAATCCCTGAGATTTAGCTTCCATAACTAACACATCACGGAAACCACCAGAGTCAGCATTATCAACGTATGCATATATAATTCTATCAAAGAGTTCATACTTCTCAATCCATTTTCTTATCGTCTGTATCATTTCCTTAGCAATCTGTGGACTGGATTTTTTATCTTCATCATTCCTTCCAACATTACTATCGAAATATTCTTCCATCGGAACCAATTTATCCCAGTTATCACAAACACCAAGTAATTGCATTGTGTTAGCAGATCCGAGTCTTTTAGCATTTTCTTCGTTGTATTTAATTTTACCTTCTCCGTTAGACATACCGAAGTCAATACCGATAGATACTGCATTGTATACTTTACCAACTAATTTAAATGGTTCATATATTAAACTATCCGACCAGTTCGGGTATGTTCTATCTCCAACATTACCCCAGCAACCTAAGCCAACGACCTTGTAATAGTCATAATTCTTATTCTTTAATATCTCCATGCTTCGGTCTTTATCTTTACTACGATATGTATTAGTTCTATAGCTACTGATGTGTAATGCTAATCCAAAACCATATCCGATGTTAAAATCCGGGATATATTTGTATTGATATCTATGATCTTCTAACTCTTTAACATCATCTTCGAGATTATCCTGAAAGAATACCTCATTAGTCCAATGTCCAACATCCCATGCATTCATACACATAGTAATCTGACAGAATAATCCTTCTTGAATAGCACTCTCTGGTAAACGCAGAGATCCATCAACAACTAAAAAATCGTCTTTATTAGTGACCTGACTAAACTCTTCAAAATATATATCTGTCCAATAACCATGTTCAACTGTAGTGGAAGTGATATTCTGAACATCGTTCATTCCTGCAAATAATATAACCTGCCCAGTAGTGATACGAACAATACTGAGTGGAGATTTACGAAATTTAAATAAATGCGCTATTCCTAAATTATAAGCTGCAGATTTTAACTGAGTATATGTAGACTGAGTATTATCTTTATCATTCTGTCTGACCATCATAATATTACGACGGTGGTCGCTTAATATTTTAAATAATGGCTCAATACCAATGAAGTTATATGATTTACCAGTTTCTCTTCCTCCTTTTAATAAACGATAACGAGCATTACAGTTAGTAAACCATATATCAGCAAAATCTGGTAATATTATATCGTTCGCGATTAAATTCATAATTATTTATTTATATTTACAGTCGGATTAACTATAACAGGTTCAACAGAAGAATCACTTTCATTATTGAGTACGAACATTTTATTAGTTCTTTCCAACCACCAAGCTTGACCTTGCCAGCCAGCTTCACCCTTACGAATAGCTTTCTTTGTTTCTTTAATATAACAAGCGTATGCATTTTTTATCGAACGGAAAAATTGTGCGCTTAATGTTTTCATTTCAGCTTCAATATCAGCTTCACCCTGTCTCATCCAATTCATAGCTGTTTTATGTGATATTCCTAATAAATCACAAGTATAGACAAACGGTAAGCCGTCTTTTATTTCTTCAGAGAATTCATTAATAATTTTTTCGTCTAGTTTTGCCATGTAAATATTATAAAACATAAAAAAGCGATTGTAAATGTTCGCGTGCACATGCTACTATAATCTAGAGTTTCAATAGTTTTCAATAGTTTTCAATAGTTTTTTAATAGTTTTATATAAGTGTTAATCTTATATAATTAATAGTTTTTGAAAAATGCATAAAAATCGCATAATATATGTATAAGAAAGTTATAGAAAAAGCTCCAAAACTATTGAAACTGTTATAAAAAATACAGAGTATGCTATAAGCATAAAAAAAAAGAGTCCAGTGACGGACCCCTTTATAAATTATTTAACTATTCCAGCGAATTATTTAACTAAGACTCTGATGTGATAACGTTGAATATTATAACCACCGGCTCCGATGGATTCTATTTTAGCTGTTCCAGAAGTTCCAGTGATAGTGCCGTTGATAATAGTATAGCCTGAGTTATCTCTGTTTAAGTAAAGGCCATCAGTGTTAATAATTTGACCACACTTGGTAATGACTCTGTCGATTAAGTTTAAGATAAGAGCTTCAGAATCTTTAACGTTATTTTTATGGATTTCTGTATCACTGAGATGCATGAATTGATACCAGTTGGCACCCCATGTGCTTCTGATTTTATGAGTTGCTTCACGATAATCAGATAATGGGAGTTTTTCAGCTTCACGGTAAAGTTCTTTAATTCTTGAGCGTTTGTATAAATCGAATTCATCCCAGTGTTTGATTAAGTTATTTTTAAATTCAACGAGAGTTTCTGGTAATTGATTGAGAGTAGCTTCACGGTTTTGTTGATCTTTGAGTTGTTGATTATATTTCTGAAGAGTAATTCTGGAATCGAATAAATCTGAAGCGGTTCTATATAAATCGTAATCTGTAGACCATTGAGAGTGAGTTTTAAAGTATTCGTGAATTTTAGTTCTATCCCCGGTTCGTAAGAATTGATTGACGATAGATAAGAATTCTTCAGATGCTTCTCTAGAATATCTGTCGAATTTGGCAACGAGTTTGCCGATTTGAATTTCCTTGTTAGTAATTCTTTCTTGTAAGTTCATATTAGTTAGTCTCCTTTTACAATATTATTATATAAGAATTAAAATAGAAATAAAATAGAAAATCTTAATAAAAAAGCCGATATTATAACCGGCTATAATAATTAAATATTCTCTGGATAATCTTCAGTTCCCTGGTCTAAAGGAATTCCAGCATCTTCGAAAGCTTCCATAACTTCTTCCACAGTTAATGGTTTTTTACGAATGATAGCTTCTTCCATAATATCTAGGATAGTTCCTAAATTACCCATAATAGGGAGCTGAGGTAAATCACCGAATAGTTCTTCGTATTCTTTAATGATCTTACTTGGTTCTGCCATAGCCATATTTCTCCTTTAATATTTCAAAATATATCTCTGTGCTCTTCGGAGCTATTTCTCTCATAAATTGCGAGAAGTTTCTTTCTTTATCGTTAATTAAATCATCAGTCATTTCAGCAAAGAATTCCGTTCCTCTATTCACTGGACCAAGCCAGTCATATTTATCATCGAAATAATATCCTGCGTGAGTAAAGGTACCTAAATTATCCATAGCATATTTAGCACCATGAGTTCCCTGAATTACATCAATAATAGATAAACGAGCTGATTGTAAACGAGCTCTTTCATTAACTCGAGTATTATAATCGATTTTGCCATCGTTATATAATGCTTTAACTTTATCTCTTAAATCCTCTAATTCTTCACATCTTCCTTTAACTTTATTAATATCAATTTCAGATATTTCATCTTTTAACATTTCTTGAAGAGTAACTCCATGAATTTTAGATATATATGTAGAGCTATAATATTTTCCAGTTCCATCGTTATCTATTGCATGGCCAGCTTCGTGAAATAAATTAGACATTGTTTGCATATAATCATCACCCTCTGAAACAGCCATGAATATTCCTTTTTTATAACGATTATAAAAGGTTCCACCCTTTTTATATTCACTACGAATTCTAATTTTTTGAATAATATCGTTATTTGTAGCAATTTGATTAGTCACAATATTATAAAGATCTTCGTCCTGGACTTCATGACTATTAATTTGTGATAAGAAATGTCCTTTAATATTCCATCGTCTATCGTCTTTACCGAACTTTAATTTACCTTTAAGAGCTTTAAATAGTTTAGCTTTATTTTCATCTGCAGGTTCTGGAGTTTCATATTTTTTATATTGACGTTTCTCTGGAGTCCAGTCATCTTTATCCCAGTCAATTTCAATTCCTCCTCCGTCGTCTTCATCATCAAAATCGAAATCTTGATCAAAGTCATCATCTGGATCATATTGAAATTCTTCAAATGCTTCACCCATAGCTTCTTCGACTGTTTTACCGGCTTCGATAAATATATGTTTACCCGTTTTAGTAGTAATCCAACGGCCATCTTTACCTTCAAATTTTGCCATATATAATCTCCTTTACTGTATCAACACTACGAGCTATAAAATATGTATATCCATAGCTTTCTATATATCTTTGGAAATGTATTTGATCTTCTCTTTGTTTACCTGTTGCAGTTTTACATTCACAAAAATATATTGTATTATTCGCTAATATTATAAGATCAGAAAAACCTTCTGGTAAACCAGTATCAAACCAACGACCGGTTATTGTTTTGACTTTTCCAACATTACATCTAAAACAAGGTATATTATTTTGTCCACACCATAATCTAATTTCGTTTTGTATATTATGTTCTCTTGTAGACATTAGCCATACCTTCTACTTGTGTTTTATTTCCGAATCTAATATTAATTTTATCACTACATTTATGTATACTTATAATAGCATAGATTTTTTCACAAAAACAAGTCATTCCTGTATCTACTACAAATACTGTGCATTGACAAGTATCAAATGAATCAATTAATTGTTTATAAGTAATATCCATCAGAGAATTCATTATGCTTGACCATCGGCTTTCTCTTTATTTAAAATAGCTAATTTTCTAGCTTCTCTAATACCATTAATACTATGATTAATAAATTTATTAATATCATATCGAATTAATTTAGCAGTAGCTAAGAAGTCATTAATATTATCTTCTGTTAAATCGTTAATAAATACTGTAATTTCATCGATATTATATTCGGATCTGACTACTTGAATTAAATAAACATATTTATCATCGCTAACAACTGAAATATTAAATCCTTTTTTACCTTTAACTACATATAATTTATGACGTTTTAATTCATCGTTAATTAAATGGTTCCAGATTTCTCTGGATTTTTCATTAGCTTCATTAATGGTTCTTGGATATTCTTCTTCAAGTGACCCCATCGGTCTGAATTTGAATTTATCGAAGATTTTCCAGTTTTGTTTTAAATACTTATTCATATATATCCTTCCTATTTATGATAAAAATAATCTCCATATTTTCTTTCTTTAGAGTTTCTCATCTTTTTATATTCTAGCCATTCTTCTTTCCACATCTTGTAATCTTCACATTTAGCATGGCATCCGATATGTCTTTTAATACAATCTTTACAGCAATTCATAATTTAATTATATCACTATTTATTCTTTTTAATAAATAATAATACTCTCCCTGGAATAACGAATTCTGCATTACATTCGTCGCAACAGACATCTTTATCTCTCCATTTAATAGGTTGATTAAAGAAATCTAAAGCTCCTTGTGGATTATTTCCATAGCCTTTGATCTTTTTACCACAGATACAGCATCTCATAATTTAATCCTCTCTTCTGTTACTTTAATTAATTTAATTATTAAATGTGGATATTGTTTTTTAAATTTTTTAGTTACTGCGATTGCTTTATCTAAACTTTTTTCCTCATTAGCAATCCATTCCTGGGTTTGCCCTTTATGTTTAGCAACGGTTTGATATCTAACCGACATGTTAATCCCTCCTATCGAACCAGTTTCCGAAATCATCTTGAATAGCTACTACTTCCATCATTGGAATATAACGAACGCATTTGTAATTCCCTATTGCAGGTTTTGCTTCTACTTCGTATACATTTGAGTAATAAGGTTGATTAGTGCTAGAGATATCTTTATATGTTGAGCTTATAACTGTTAATATCTCTCCTTGGTAAGTTTTGATTTTCATAATTATTTAACCTCGAAATGAATAATGATTGTATTTATCATGGGTTCAATAAAATTGATTTCTTTGTCCAGAATTTCTTCTGTTAAATAAGATAATACATTATCGATTTTTACCCTATCTACGAATTCAAGATTGTATGATAAACAACCTTCTGTTTTGTTAATGTAGATTTTAGTATCTCCTGGAAATAATCCAGATTTAGCTAATTCTCTAAGTGTCATAAGTTTTTAGTCTCCTTTTTATACATTATCATTATAATAGAAATAAAATAGAAATTAAATAGATTTCTTAAATAATCTAATTATAACTGCTAACATAATAATAAAACAAAGACTAAAACCAACAAATAAACCGATTAAGAAATAAGCAATCTCAGACATTTTTAATTTTTCCCCTCCTAGATGTTAATATCATTTGAGCCCAATATCTCGGATTCTTATATCCTCTACGTTTACCGAGCTCTATTAATTCTGCTTCTGTTTTAGCCATACCTACTTCCATACGAGCTTGTTTACGTTTTAATTCTGTGATACGCTCTAATTCTGCTTTTTCATCAGCTTGAATTTCTTTTTGTGTTTTACCATTATTAAATCCACAATAAGGACATATTGGATTTTTACCGGAATAGACTTTAAAACAGCTTTTACAGCATCTAACTATCACATCTGGTTCTCTATTACTATTACGAATCTTTTGTGGTTTCATTGTATATACACGTTTTTCTGTAGGCATACCGTGTGTATAACAATTACCAACGTAATCGATAATTATTGAACGTTTATTAGGTAATGGAGTTAAACATCTACATGATTGTTGAATATAAAGAGTTTCAGATTGTGTAGGTCTTAATAATAAACAGCACTCGCACTCTGGTAAAGTAATACCCTCTGAGATTAAATTACAATTACATAGGATTTTATATTTACCTTCTTTAAAATCTCGGAGAATCATATCTCTTTGTAGTTCTGGAGTATGACTATCCATATGAACAGCTGGAATTCCACTACTATTAAATAATTCACAAATAGATAAAGAGTGTTTAACATTAACGCAATATGCTAGAGCTTGTTTACCATCTGCTAATTCTTTATAATATTTTATTATATCTCCATATATTTTTCTATCACACATCGTAGCACCGAGTTCTTCGTTATTAAAATCAGAACCGGACATAGAGACTTTACTAAGATCTATATTTAATTTAGGAGCATATAAATCATAAGGAGCAATTAATCCTTTATTTATAAGAGTATCTGCATCTATACCGTTAATAATCACATCGCATAATGATAGTGGTTTATTATCAAGTCGTTTAGCAGTAGCAGTAAATAGAATTCGTGGACAATCATAATACTCACATACTTTTAAATATGATTGAGCAGCTGAGATATGTGCCTCATCTATTATTATAAGATCAACTCTACCATGTTCGCCGAGATGATTAACTTCTGTAAATACAGATTCTAAACGGGCGTTTTTAATAATCTTAGAGTGTTGCCTGAGTAATAATCTACGATGAGCTAAAACTAAAACGTTAGAGCCCTTTTTGTGAGCCTTCTCACATATCTCTTCCATGATATAGCTTTTACCAGATCTGCAAGGCAACACAGCACATGGATTAAGTTTATGTAATAAGCAATTTCTGATTTTATTATAAATGTCTAATTGATAATCCCTAAGCATTGTATTCTTCGATGCGTTCTAATAATACTTCTTTTAATTCTTCGTCAGTTAAATAACAATTAGGACCTTTAACAACTGCTACTCTATAACCAGTAGGAGAGTCCCAATAAAACATTTTTTGATGAATTGTGTTAAAGCTTTTTTTAATTTCGTACATAATATAATTCCCTTCTTCTGATTATATTATATACTCATATAAATTAACATTTATCAAAACAGTGTTAATTGCTCATGATTTTTATTAAATTCATTAATACGCTCATACGCACGTTTTATATAATAATTAAAATCAATTTTATTAATTAATTCATCAATGGCTTTATCACTTAGAATCTCATTATTATAAATAAATACAGAGTCTGGTAAGTTTTGATAGAGATTGTGTTTAGTTCCTTTATTTTTATAAATTAAACCAGGAGTTTTCGAAGCAAAGCATCTGTTAACGTTTTGTAATCGAGTAACTTCTCCATCTTTTTCAAAAGTTAAATAATCAAAACTTAGTGGTCTACATAAATATTGAAACATTCTGAGGTTTCTCATATTCTCTTTAATAACCTCTTCTGGTTTTTTATTATTCATCCAATATTCAACAATGCAATGATGTATAATATAAGGAGTTGATGTTTGATAACTGTCTTCCAGAAACGGATTATCCCAGAGATTATAATATTTTACAATTTCTCCTTTAACATGGATTTTACCTTTTTCATCTCTATACATATAATTATTAACATCTCGTTGATGGATATCATAAATCTTTTTAGGTTGAATTGTGAATTTAGTTCTATCACACCACTCTTTTACTATATCAAGAACTTCGTCTTTTTCGCCTATTGGACGAACCATAATGCCATCTGTATTGCTTTGTATTAATTCAATTTTACCTTCTAACTTTTCTAATAAATCAACCAAAAATATTTCTCCGGTTAAAGTAACTAATCTACCCTTTTGCGGGTCATAGAAATCACAATATTGATTTAACTCGGCACCAAATACAGCTAAACATATTTTCTTATAAGCATTACGTTTATTGGCTAATTCTGGTTTACCTTTTAAAGCTAATTGTGATTTATACATATGTTCATATAATTTCTTACCTTCTTCTGATAATGAACGAGGTAATAAATCATAATTAATCATAACTAAATTATAATAACCACTTACATCTAAATAATAAGCCCAGTCTGTATGATAACACTCTCTAGCAGCATGGATTCCGCCTTTAGCAACGGTATGATCTACTCCACATATATTTACTATAATTTTTGGAGTATGTTCCCATTCTTTATTTAAATAATATGATTTTACTTTTTCATTATTAATTTTTATAGTTGATGGAAGTTGTGGAATAATAATTTGATCTTCAATTCCATGTATACGAACAGGCTTTAAAACTTTCTCTGCGATTTGATTTTCTGTAATTCTTAAAGTAGCAAAACCTAAATTGAACTCCTTCATCATATCAAATCGTAATTGGATTTCATTTTTACAGAGTCTCATGTCTGTTAATGTTTGATCAAGATCATCTCTATTATAAGACTCTGTTAATTGTTTTTCTTTTTCAGTTAAACATCTTTGTAAATTAAAATCTACTTCTGACTCAGAAATATTTTTACCCATTTGACCTTCAATCATTTTAAGAGATCCAAAATGCCAAGTCATTAAATCATAATATCTTAATTTAATTACTAATTTACTTTTAATATTATTTTCAACGATTGATTTACTCACTTCGTATGGATTCATATCCATTAATATAGCTTGTAAAATATAATTATCATAATGTGAATTATTATGACCCACCCAAACAGACTCTGTGTTCTCATTATAGAATTTTTTAATTTCATTCTCGTCCCAAGTTTGAAATACAACAGGGTCTTTACCTGGATCTAAAATAATGGCTCCTAAAAGAACATCAAATTTAAAAACTTCAAAGTCAAAAACTATAAATCTCATTTTCCACTGGATCCTGACCAATTAGTTCCACGATTACTTTCTGATAATTCGTCAACTACTTCTAATTCTTTATTATAAATAGGAAATACTAATAAACTACAAAGTCTATCATTTTCTTCGGCAAAAAATACCTCATCTGACATATTAAATAAAATTAAATGAATTTCTCCACGATAATTAGAGTCAATTAATGGTGGTTGAACTAAAATTCCTTTTTTACTAACAGAACTTCTAATAACTAACATTCCTGCATAACCTTCTGGAATTTCAACACATACTCCTAAATCGACAATTGCTGTAGAGTGAGGATGAATCATAAGAGCAGTAGGTAAATAAATATCCCATGCTGCATCTCCTTCCCTTCCTTTTTTAGGTAAAATACCATATTCTAATAATTTAACTTTCATAAATTTTCCTCCTTTGTATTAAAAAACATAAAGTTATTATTAATATTAATGTTGTTATAGCTTGTCTTGGATAATATACCCCTATGATATTTGTGATTAGAAATAATAATATTAATAGTAAATATTGTATAATTGTAAGTTTCATAATTTAATTAATTCAATATCACTATTATCTGCTATTTTTTTAGTGAGTTCAAAATCTTTATACTCTGTAAGATAATAAACTTTCTTAACTCCAAACTGGATTAATTGTAAAATACATTTATTACAAGGACTTAAAGTTACATAAATTTCAGAATCTTTAACTTGACATCCGTTGTAACAAGCATTAGCTAAAGCATTCATTTCTGCATGTATCACATAATCGTATTTTTCTGGAGTATTCCAATTAAAACTATATCTGAAATTTCTTGGATCTCCATTATATCCAGTTCCTATAATACATTTGTTTTTAGTAAGAACTGCTCCTACCTTAGTATGTGGATCTTTAGAGCGTTTAGATATAACATGAGCTACTTCCATAAATGTATCTTGCCACGAAGGTCTATTATATCTTTCATTCTCTAAATCTTCAAAATGACTTTCATCATTAAGAGCATCAATAAACATTTCTAATTCTCTATCATCCATTAAAACAACACCCAGTCTTTCAAATTCCAGTGGAACGCATGTAACGAACCACAAATATATGTGAGAGATCCGACTTTAATATTTAATCTCTTAGCAACATATTCCATTAATCCTGTAGCACAATATAAGTCAATAGGACAATGCTCTAAAGCAGAATTACTTCTCATACTGTAAATACAATGTAATCTATCATTTCTAATTAAGAATTGATAATTTAATGAACAAGGAATTCTATTACCTCCGCCGAGTTTATTAATATCCATATCTTTGTCTGGATTCCATACACTTAAAACTGCTTGTCTAGTACCACTATCATTTTTAAGACATTGAATAACTGATTCAAATTGATTATTAGTCCATAATCTCTCTGCGTATTGATATGAGAATTTTTTACCTTCTAAAAATTTATTCCACATATCAGCACGGATTTTATAACTATTTCCTGGATTTAATGGTTTACCAGAACATCTGTCTTTGATTTCTTGTTTACAATATTTAATAATTCTATCGGCATCTTCTTTGAATGTATAACGAATGGCTTCATCTCTATTTAACAACGGTTTATCAATTTTAAATGCTACCCCTGTTAATTCTTTAACGAAACGGTCATCTCCTTCAAGTTTTTTATCTTGATAGCTATTACACTCTACCGAAATTCCTCTGACTTTTAGATCTCTAAATGTTTCATTAAGAGCATCTTTAATTGTTTTATAAATTCTCATAATTAATATCCTGTTTGGATCCTCCATTTATTCACTTCATATTTACGTTCGAATAATTCAAATATTTCTTGTTTGCTAAAACCTAAGTCCCGGATTAAAGTCCAGAAAGCATTATATAAATCATCTAATCTTTCATTGAAATCAACCATGCTTACTAAATAATTAGATTGTGCCCACGGTCTATTTTTTAATAAATTACAAAGATAACCAATTTTTTCAATGATTTTATAAAAGAAATGATGTATATCTAAT